>OBKF01000369.1_pt1 | contig 23208 bp, 9 predicted proteins | sample 1481561 | NCBI WGS metagenome assembly OBKF01 (sample SAMN00265068, study PRJEB22529) | human gut metagenome
ATGAAGCCCAGTTATCGAGCAGAGAGCGGTTCTTTTCATCGAAAGATTCATAAGGCGGAATACGTTTGCCTTCCATTTGCTGCTGTTGCAGGGAGGGTTCATCTGTTGGCATCTGTTGTGCGTCCTTCTTTTTATTACTGTTTTTCTTATTATCTGCCTTATTTAAAGTGAGTATGCGACGCCCTACCAATGGCTGTACCGGCTCGCTCCACACTCCTCCATCTGCACACGAGAAAGCAATATGACGATTATACAAAGCTTCACGCATAGGAACGTCGAAACGGATACCCAAACTACGAATGAAATCTTTCTTCTGATCTCCGTCATAGACGAAGCTATGTACCATTTTGATCTGTTCACTGCCACCATAAAAGTAGAGATGTACCACAAAAGGAAGCCACTCACGATTATTCCGTTTGTTCATATCAGAGTGATTCGCATAGTTCCCTTCCTCTTCAGAGTGATTCGTATCAATCTCCTTATTCCTGTTCCGATGTATCCCTTCCAACTTTACAAGTGCCCGTACAGAACCCAGACGTTCTATGGTTACTGATTTTATTTCTCCTATGTAATGAGTAAAAGATATTTGAGATGTATTTTCTTGAATCGGCTCGCTTTGAGTATTACAAATCAGACGCGCTTTCTCTCCTACTTTAGTTCCTTTATACAATAGGCTATCAATCAGGAAATCTCCGCGTCGGGGAATAAATACGGAAATTAGCCCTGTTTCAATTTGAATATTTTCAGGCGTTTCAGTGATTGCAATAGAAGCATTAGGCTGTTTATTGATAGTTTTTGCTTTCCGGGGGGCTTTTTCTAATGTCAGTCTTTCTGTTCCGGCAGGAATGACTCCGGCAACTCCGCTCCATTTCACGGAACCATCCGGCCAGTAAGCCAATGGCCAAGTATCTACCGGAATCTCTTGATTTCTATCTGTTTTTAGTCGCAATGAAGTTTCAGGAAATAGGTAGCCTTCATCAAAAGGAACTCCGAAGCTTACAGCTTTGTCTTGTTCAGGAGTATTGCCGATCCAATGTAAAGGAACAGTAGACGTTTGGGGTGGTAAACATTCATAGTGGAAGTTTGTAATGCGGGTACGGGATAAGGTGGTGCGAAAGCCGAACCATCCTTCTGTCAGAGGTTCGGCATCGCGGAAGTCCACCAGTCTCTTGCCGTCTATGTAATAACTAACCCTATTATTTTCATTTGTTATCTTAATGTGATACCAGTGATTCGCTTTTAGCAAATGTTCGGTATCTGTATATTCTTTCAATATGGCAGGACGTACTTTGGGATCTGTGATTCCTGCTTCATTGCCGTCATAACGACGGAAGCGTGTAGTAGAGTTATAATTTCCACCATATCCCATGTAATAGAGTTGCAAAGAATAACAATTCAGAAAGATTCCGCTACGCCACTTCTCACGTTTCCATATATTATCAGGATGTTTGGGGTCCGAAGCCATCCAAAAGCAATTCAGGTCACTCAAGCGGTCTCCTTCTTTTTCTACAACTACACACGCATCATATTCAATGGTTACCCGTCCGCTCATCTTTTCTTTCCTCCATAAAGTAAGGCCTTTAGGAGACAGTATTTCAGCGGTATCGCCCTGAAATGTTACTTTATAATCCGGAGATTCCGACTCTACCTTCCAATATTTATGAAACTGGCGGGCGTTGAGGCCGGAAACTTTATTGTTTTGTGCGTTTGTTCCTAAAGTGATGAAGAGGAACAAAAGGATAAAGAGTTTTTTCATATGTATATTTGCTATCTCACCTTACAAAGGTAGGGAGAGCCGTTCAATTAAGAAATAGAATATTATCCATATATATGGCGATTCGTTCAACTATGAAAAAAAGAACAACCCGACACTGTAACCGGATTGTTCTTTCCTTATAAACTTATACTAAATAGAATAAGATTTTTCTTATTCTTTCGGTTCTTCCGTTTCGGATGACTTCAAAGTTTCGGCACCTACATAATAACCCAGGTTAGTTCCCTGATTATATCCCATGTTCTGCATAGCCTGAGACATGTCATAGTTATGGTCGGTCATCAAGTGTGGCAGACGGTGTGTAGTAGGATGATTCGTTGAGAATATATAGATTGATTTATAATCACTTGAGCCTAAAATAACCTCTTCACGGTAATCACCCAAAAAATCACCATAATAACAAGGATTATATTTTGAGGCATGATTTCCCTGATTACTACCATAAAGGTCAAAAGATATCAGACGATTCTTATTTGACTTGTTTACATCAGGGTTCGCTTTATAGCTCACAATACAACCGCGGTCTAACATTTCCCTAGTAGATTGACCACTCCAATAAATAGCCACATTATACATCACTCCGCTACCAATTCCAGTAGGATATGTAGTAGAAACCAATCCGGTACCATTACAACTAAACATACCTTCTTGTGTAGAAGACCAATATTCAAAATCCGGACTATCCGGATCAACATCCGCTACTATACAACGACCAACATCACTTGCATCTGCCGGCAAATTTCGTCCATGACCGGTAATCATACTACCATCTCTTGCATTCATCACCTGACAGGCATATCCATTTCCCTGACCTTCATAATCTTTTGACTCTTCAAAAGAAGCAACAATCTGCAATCCGGAACGGTCTTTTATGAATTTTCCGACATGCAATATATCTCCATGCCCATTTCCACTACACCATAACTCGCTTCCATTATCGTCAATAGCTGCCGAACCATACAAAATCTCATCCCTTCCATCACCGTCCAAATCAGCAACACGGAAACAGTGTGAACACATCCCTAACCATTTAGACGAATGATCTGCTGTATCAAACTTCCAACGTGGAACCAATTCATTACCTTTTAAGTCAAGTGCCCAAACCTGCCAATTCTTATAAATACCTCTACTGATTATCAAACTAGGATTAGCCACTCGCGCTCCGGTTGTTTCATCAGGAATACCATCCAAATAAGCAACACCGATAAAGAAGCGATCCATACGATTGCCAAAATCATCTCCCCAATATTCACTCCAATACTTGGCACGTGATACTTTCGATCCTTCTCCTCCACGTGGAATATTATCTATACGAGTTATTTCACGTCCGTCATATCCCCTGCAAATAGAGATATATTCGGGACCCTCCATTATCAAACCGCAAGTAGTAGCTGTAGACGGGTCATTCTGATCTCTCGCAATAGCCGCTCCGGAGTACCAACCTTTACCATCTGTTTGACGATTACGATAATCATTCACTTTCCCATTTGCGTCAGTGATAATCTTGCCATCGGCAAACTTTGTACCTTCGGAAGTACGGAAAGCAATTTCACACAAACCGTCACCATCAAAATCATACAAGATATAAGAAGTATAATGTGATCCGGAACGGATGTTAATTCCCAAATCAATCCTCCACAAGAAAGTCCCGTCCATTTTATATGCTTCCAACAGAGTAGTACCATTAAACCAAACTCCCATATTCGCTCCGTCGTATGGTTCTCTCTTCACCACAATCTCTAATTCACCATCACCGTCCAAGTCACCTAGCTGAATATCATCAGGAGAATATGTAATCGATGCATCGGGTACATTCATGTTTAATCTAATTTCATGATAAAACTTTTCTGCCATTTCAGAAGTAAATGTATAATCGCAAAGCGTTTCAGCCTGATTAGCAAGAGTAACCCGATATACATTCGTTTTTGATACATCAATATCTGCATCCACCCAGGAAGTCGTATTTGAAATAGGTTCTTCATTCAATTTCACTTCCGTCTCACCGTCTACTGATTTATAAATATCAAAAGCAACATTAGACGGATCGGTCTTCAATAATCTCCAGCTAATCAATGCGGATGCAATCCCTGATGCGTTATTGGGATCAGAAGCCGAAATAGGATCATAACTCACCCACATGGCGCGGCTACCCGTTATGACTTCGGTCGGCAGAGGAGGCAATTCTTCTGTTTGATTGCCATTGTTCACTTCAACGACGGGGTCATTATCTGAGCAAGCAACTATAGCCAGCAAATAAAACAGCCCCAATATTATATAATGTATCTTCATTTCTTTCGTTTTTTATTCTATAAACATCCGTTCTATGCAAGAATATCCTATTTCTATTCATCAGTATTCCGGTTAAGTTACCAGCCCGGATTCTGCTCCAAATTAGGATTTTTCGATTTTTCACTCTGAGGAATCGGGAAGAAATACATCTTATCATCCCAACTTCTTTCTTTTACCTTACGCTCATACGTATAAGTATCATCCCCATTTTTCGTAATTTTCATTTCAACAATGTTCTTGAAATGTTTGTCCCCCTCCTTCCAACGACGTACATCCCAAAAACGATGTCCTTCAAAAGCCAATTCTACCATACGTTCATTCTGATATTTCTTCCAGAAAGCATCATTGGTCATCCCTTGAGGGAATCCGGGCATTCCGGCACGTGTACGAACTACTTTGATAGCTTCTACAGCCGAAGTTGTAAATTCACTGTCCGTTGCATACGGACTACCCAGATACTTATATACAGCTTCCGCATAATTCAAATAGAACTCTCCAAAACGGAACGTAATCCATGAATGATAGGTCTTTGAAGCTGTACCGGCACGCAAGTCTACTGCCGTCTGACAATACTTCTTCAGATAATAACCTGTCGGAGTTCCGCCACTCAAAGGTTCCGCATTTAATCCGCCCTGATAGGTTTGCAGAGGAACAGTATTCCAGTTAGGCCACTTTTCGTCTCCATTTTTGGCAATAGTCAGATAGAAACGAGGGTCGCGGTTGGTATAATAAGGATTAGTAGGATCGTAGTTATCCAACTCGTCCGGGCGCAACCCTGTATCCTTCATCTCATACGCATCCACCAGTGTCTGTGTGGGACAGTTTCCACCTTTACAATTTTCCAACCCTACCGGGAAGTTATATCCCTCAAAAGAATTAGTGGTAGTAGTGGCACGACGGAGAAAAATCAATTCACTAGTAGCGTCATTGTAATTATCCTTACTCCAAAGTGATGAATAATCCTCCACTAAGAGTTTTGCCTTTTCAGCAAATCCATTACTGTCATCTAAAATTTCCTTATTGGCTTTAGCTGCACGATACCACAGATCTTTATTATCAGTCGGGTTAAACAAAGGACTTGCCGCATACAACGCAGCACGAGCTTTCAAGGCCAATACCGTTTTACGGTTGGCACGTCCTGTTTCCGCCGGACTACTAGGCAATGCCATATCTCCCAGTTTACTGTAATCGACAATAATCTTATCCTTTATATCATCACATTCGGCTATGATATAATCAAAAATCTCCTGTGCCGGCCTGCGCGACAATGTATTCGATTCTTCGGCTGTTAATATATGGTCGCTAAACGGCACATCTCCATATTGCCGTACCAAGTTAAAGTAGAAATATGCACGAAGGAAACGCACCTCATACTGGTAATTGGTATAACGGAACATTTGTTGTGCATAATCACTGTTCAAAGCCAACTCGGGAAATGTCAGTCCGGTAAACTTCTCCAGATATAAATTACAATTGGCTATCCCTTCATAACAGGACGTCCACATACTACTTTTAGCATTTGACGGACTCCAAGAACCATTGTAAAAGTCTTCAATCTGATTTCCCGAATAAGCATATTCAGCCTCATCAGTAGCAGAACCAAGAATTGCCCCGCTATAGTTTCCAAAGTCCACATCCATGGACAAATAGATATTTGTTATCAGCCCTCCCACATTACCGAAGTTGAGCTTCACAAAATCCTCATCATAGTTATTGTACTCATGATATTCCATCTTATCTGAGCAGGAACCGAGTGTGACTACACACATCATTCCGTAGATAATGTTTTTCAGTTTCATTCTTTCGCTTTGTTTTTATGATTAAAAACCAATCGTAACACCGACTACTACACTCTTATTCAGCGGAGTCGCTACACCATAACATTCCGGATCTGCCACATCAATGTGATCTGAACAGAACAAGTCTGTTCCTCTAACATATAACTTGGCACTCCCCAATATCTTAGTCTTCTTCATCAATTCTTTCGGGAATCTGTAATACACCTCCGCATTACGCAACTTCAAGAATGACCGGTCTGCCAACCAAACCGTATTAGCCTGATAGTTATTGGCATTACTCTGTGAACTCAAACGAGGATATTTGGCATTTTGATTTTCCGGTGTCCAACGATTCTCATAATAATGAGTAGAAAGTGTCGTATTATTTATCAATGGCCAAAACATACTCTTCGTATTCAATAAAGCAGAATAGTTACCTGTTCCCTGAAACATTACATCTACCCCAATCCCTTTCCATTCGGCTCCCAAATGGAAAGAATAATAAATTTCCGGGGCTGTCGTACTATAACCAATAGCAGTTTTGTCATTGGCATCAATGATTCCGTCTCCATTCACATCTTTATATTTTATGTCTCCCGGCACTACCGTAGTAAAGTTTTGTGTAAGGCTGTTTGCTATATCTTCTTTATCTTTGAAGAAACCTTCAGCTACCATTCCATATACTTGTCCCAACCGATTTCCTGTTTGCACAAGATTCTTATACAAACGCGGTTCTTCCAGTTGTTCCTTAATTTCATTCTTATTCCAAGCAAAATTACCGCCAAGATTAAACACTACATCTCCTAACCTTTTCGTATAGTTAAGTCCTAGTTCCATACCATAGCTATCAACGATTCCGGCATTCTCGAACGGAGCATCAACTCCCAGTACATCGGTATATTTACCCTCGGAAGAAACCCAAATATCTTTTCTCCGTTGATAATAGCCTTCTGCCGTCACATTCAATCCATTGAACAACATAGCATCAACACCAACATTATATTTATACGCTTTCTCATGTGTCGAATTAGCAGTTGCCAAGCGACCGATAATAGTACTTCCGAATTCAGAGTCGTAACTACTGTTAAACTTATATTGCGTACCGGTAGTCGTATAAATCTGGTCCCAATAGTCATATACGGTAGTACTTCCGTCTTTAGGCAGATAATCAACATTGATCACTCCAAACGAAGCGCGCAATTTCAAGAAGCTCACCCAAGACACATCTTTCAACCATTTTTCTTCCGAAAGTACCCAAGCAGCAGAAATGGTAGGAGAAAAAGCCCATTTATGTCCCGGTGCCAATAAACTGGAAGCCGAGCCAACCAATGCCAGATCCAAATAATAGCGATTAGAGAAACCTACATGATTATACCAAGAAACATTTTGCCGATAAATAGTAGTGTTCAGACCGTATGAATCACGATATTCATAATCCCATTTCAATTGAGAATACACATCCCACTTTTGGAATGAACGATTATAATCTACACTACCTGCAAAATTAAATTGACGCGCCCAATTGTCAATACCCGCACCCGAACCCATTTCACTGGATTCGCCACCTGAAATGGCAGTATAAAACGGCCCGTTAGTTGTCCAGCTTGTTGCATAACCGGCATACGTATAAGTCTTGCTATGGTCTTCTAAAATATTGGAATAGTTATCATAAGCTAAACGAAAGTTAGCTCCCAATCCTTTCAGCAAACCAGACAAATCTTGTGATAAGGTAAGGTCGGTAAACAAACTGCGAGAGTGTCCTTTAGAATAAGCAGCTCCCTGCGATTGTGCGACAGGATTCGACGTGCCCGCCCAAGTGGTACTTCCTCCCCAACTGCCATCTTCCGTACGAACCGGAAAAGCTGCAGAAGGAATCGAATAAATCATATCCCATAAGTTAACCGAAGCCCCCGGAATCCGAGATTCGGATAATGTTCCGAGAAGATTTAACTTCAATTTGGTAGTGCCCGTTAAATCAATATCCAGATTTGTACGCAAATTAGCACGTGAATACATATTCTGTGTAGAATATCCGTCATTTGCATTCGGGGTCTTGATAAACCCTTTGTCTGTTAATAAATTCGCCATAGTATAGTAGCGGAACTTTGTTCCTCCTCCACGGAATTCGATCGTGTATTTATTAGAAACTCCTCTGTCTTTAAAGGTTTCATCAATCCAGTTCACATTAGGATAGAGATAAGGGTACATACGGGAAGCTCCTCCACTGCCTACTCCATTACGGAAAGCGTCGACTTCTTCCGGAGTATATCGAGCTCCCAAACCTTCATATCCACGCGCTTCATTCACAGCAGAAGCATACGTAGCCGCATCTACAAATTCCGGACGTCGAGACTGAGTGTTAATGATGTGATCATACGTAAACGTTATCTCTTTTGTTTTGTACTTACCACGCTTCGTCGTAATCAAGATCGCACCGTTCACTCCTTTGTATCCGTACAATGCCACAGCCGCAGCATCTTTCAGGATGGAAACGGATTCTACTTCTTCCGGACTCACCAAGCTCATGTCTCGTTCCAAACCGTCAACCAGCACAAGCGGTGTACTACTTGACAAGCTCTGCAAACCACGTACATAAAAGGTAGGATCTGCCATTAAACCTGTACTAGCTGCATTCTGCAAAGTAGTAAGACCCAATCCATATCCATATAAAGAATTGGATATATTCCGGGAAGACCGCTTATTAAACTCTTCATTATAGGTGGTAGAAACAGCTGCTGTTGATTCATGACGATTGAATGTCCGGTTAGCTCCCACATCAATAGTCTGAGCTGCATATCCCATCACAATAGTCATCGGACCATCAGCCTTTACCACAACTGTGGTAGAGCCTTTGTCGGCAGAAAAGACACTCAAGCGTTGTCCCTTCTCGACCGCAATCTCGAATTTACCATCTTTATCAGTTTCAACCCGGGTCTCCACTGCGCCACCTTCCACATTAACGGACGCTCCATAGACTGGGTTTCCCGATTTATCAACAACAATACCTATAATGTTGTTGTCTGTATTCTGCGCTCTGACCGGAATGCTCAAACAAACTAGTAAAGCCAGTATCAGAATCTTATTTTTTCTCATATAAATCAATATTCAAGTATTGTTTTAATCTGTTTCGTTGTCTCACATTACCAACCCGGATTCTGAATCAATCCATACCCTTTGTTAATTTCCGTTTGCGGGAATGGAGAAAGATACCATTTGGAATCAAATCCGTATGTCCACCAACGACGAACCGGTTTAGATAATTCAAACCTTTCATATTCAAATCGAGTAGGTTGCAATGCTCCTTTGTTCTTATCTCCTTCATTCCATTTTGTATTACCTGTCATGCGATTACCGGCATCATCCAAACGATAGGCAAGTAATCCATGCAGACGTTTCTCGAAACGATCGGCACGTTTGTAACGGACAAGATCAAAGTAACGGCTATCTTCAAGCCCCAATTCCCGAACACGTTCACACAGCAATTCTTCCAATAAGGCAGCTTTGTCAGAAAGTAAATTCTTATCTGTAACACACTCCGCCAAATCTTTCTTCAATCCCACGCGGGCACGTACTATATTCATTTGGTTAATAGCCCCCCGGTGATCGTTCTTAGCTTGAAGCAAAGCCTCCGCATAAGTCAAATAAATATCAGACAAGCGAAGATAAACCCAGTGCGTATACTGACGTTGGTACTCAGTTCCCAAATAATATTTCATATTTTTATAACCGGTCGCATAGTTACCAGATTCAAGTGCCGCATTTTGTCCTTCATCGTATCCTCCGACCCACAATTCATAAGGTAAACCGGACATCGTTCCGGCACTCCAGTCTAACATCTTCGGTAGTCCATTCACCATGCAATGCTCATACAGACGAGGGTCACGAGTTAATACGATTTCCGACAATAGTTGTTCTCCATTTTTAAATGTTCCGGTCAAGAACATTTCATCCAACTTACCTTCTGTTTCCGCCTTTTTCCAGTCAAACGGAGTGCCGTCAGCCCATGGGAACATCTCCACATATTCCTGTGTAGGCGGATATTCAGTACGGCAAAGTGACGGAACAGCCCAAGAATGCCACATATAAGAACTTGAGTTGAAAGCGTCCGACATATTCGTGCGAACAGAATGTAAGACTTCCTTGCTGTTCTGACGAATATACCCCATACGATATGCCTGACGATACTGTTCCGGTGTTTCTTCCGAAGCCTTATTCAGGCTATACCCGCCTTGACTCTCCAGCTCTTTAAAGAATGCTTCACAAGCCTTCAAACAGTTATCCCAAAGCTCCGCACGATAGCCACCGTACCATACCAGACGTTGCTGTTCAGCCTCTGAGGCTCCTCCTGCATATCCGTTGACATCGTTAAACAACGGAGAAGCGGCAAATTGCCAGATTTTGCATTTCAATGCCATCGCACCGGCCTTTGTCCAGTGTCCGGCCTTGCTAGCAAGATCGGCATCAGCATAAGCCCACACCAATCCACCAGAATTGATAGCATCATCCAACATCTTTATCATGTAATTAACAGTCTCCTCTACCGTAGCACGGGGTATTTCATAACCTGACTCCGTACCGGTGAATGACGCATATAACAATGGAAGACCTCCATAATGACGGAACATATCAAAATAGCGTGCTGCAATCAAGCATTTAGCTTCTGCCACCAACTGAGTTTTTTCAGCATTATCCATACCCGGCACTCTATCTATATTTTCCATTAACAACCAACACCAACGCACTACTTCCCATACCATTTCCCGTGTATATGGGAAAATATCCTCGTTTCTACCATAATTAGCATTGTGAATTCCCATATAATACTGTTTATACACACCAGCATCGCTAAAATAAAGTGACCAGCAATCTGTTAGTGCATCTTTCTTTCCTAAATAAGGGCTGGAAGAATCTGGAATATTACCATTACTGTCTGTATTATAAGGTAATCCATAATACTGCCTACTATAACAGGTATTCAAAAATTGGCGCGTATATTCAGCGCTATTGAATACTGTATCAATAGTTGCATTTCCGCCCGGTGCCTTATCTAGAAAAGAGTTTCCGAATTTAATTTCGTCCACACATGAAGTGGAAACCAGACTAATTACCGCTCCCATCATCGCACCGATAAACCATTTATTTTGTAATTTCATTGTATCTTTCCTTTATCAATTTTAGAATCCTAATTTCAAGCTCAACGTATAAGTCTTGGACAATGGATAAGAAGGTGCATTAGTAGCTCTTGCTTCCGGATCACCCCACAAATAAGGAGTTATAGTCCACAGATTATATCCCGCAAAGGCCAACTGACATGTATTCAGTCCAAGTTTCTTCATCAATGGGAAATGAAAATTGTATGCTACCTGAAGGGTCTTTAAGCGCAAATATTTTGCATCCTTCTCATACAAAGTAGAAGTAGCATAGTTGTTCGTTGAATTTTCAATGGTAGCCCTCGGATACTCCGAAGATTGTGACGGATTTTCCGGTGTCCATGTATGGTCTAAATGGTATGCCAACAATCCTCCCTGCTCACTATTGGAAGATGAATAAAACGGTTGACGAAATACATCCGAAATCATACGACTTACATTCCAGGCCCCTGTCCATTGAGTACTTATTTCCAGATTCTTCCAACTGAATCCTAAATTAATACCTAGCATATATTCAGGATCGTCTGTAAAGCCATAGTCATAACTTGCATCATTTGCATCAATCTTACGGTCACCATTCAAGTCTACATATACTGCATCTCCATTTTGAAGAATACTCTCGTGAGTGGGGAACGGACGATTAAATGTCTGCTCATATAGCGCAGGTGTATCCTCATCATAGAAGCGCCAGAAAACATATTGACTACGCGAACCAATACGGTGTCCCTTCTGATATTGATATAAATTATTCTGCGGGGCTTCCTTCTTTTCAAGAATCTCATTCTGATTATAAGAAAGGTTAATACCCGCCCAATAACGGAAATTATCGCCAATCTTATCGTTCCATTTTAAAGAAAGTTCCCAGCCCCAACTGTCTACACTTCCTAAATTTGAATAGGGAGTAATGAACCCTAACATTCCCGGAGCTGTACCATCACGCAAAAGGATGTCATTACGACGTTCTTTATAATATTCAAAGGTTGTTTTCAGACGGTCATCAAGGAAGTTAATATCAACACCATAGTTCCGTTTCAGAGCTTTTTCCCATGTCACAGCAGCATTATTCTTAGCTACCTCACGTGCCCCTAGACTAACAGTACCATTATCTGTACCGAATCCATATCCCCAAGCGTTAGTCGCTCCTCCACTTGCTGTTACACGATTCGCCAAATCACCTAAACCGACATTATATGGATCAGCCATATACATAAATCGCGATCCCCCAATATTATCGTTACCTACTAAACCGACACTGGCACGTAATTTCAAAAAGCTAACTACCGACTTCAAAGGACGGAAAAACTTCTCTTCACTCATCACCCAACCTATAGAACCAGCCGGGAAATAAGAAAAGCGCAAATCGGACGCAAAGTTTTCCGAACCGTTATAACCCACATTAAACTCTGCCATATAGCGACTCTTCCAATCATAAGTGACACGTCCGACTAATCCGACATATCCATGAGGAATGTCCGAATATACTTTCGGATAATATTCTTTCTGTTGATTATATAAGAATAAAGCTGTTACTGTATGATCACCAAAAGTACGATTATAATTAAAGCTAGCTTCCATATACCAATTACGCGCTTTACCTGTAGTATACGAATACTTCACATCCGTATTCTCTCCAAACTTACGATAAGCAATACTACCGTCATCCATCAATACAGGGGTGTATGTAGCTACAGACCCACCAGAACCGACTTTATTAACTGTAAATGAGCTGTTATAAGATCCCTTCACTTTAAAAGAAAGTCCCTTAGTCAAGAAGTCCATTTTTTGGTCTAAAATCACATCCACATTCAGCGAATTGTTACTGGTCTGGCTGAATCCATTTCCATAATATCCCATACCTGTACCTCCTGTAAATGGTAATTTCAGCCCGTCCGAATAAGTCTCATCGCTCGAATTTACTAATTTTCCGTCTATGATTCCCGGACTGGAGAAAGGAGTAGCATAATACATATTTTTAATCAATCCGGAAGATCCCTGACTCGTACGCGGTTGATCTGAATTATTCACATTACCACTAATATTGAATGACAAAGTAGTCGTTTTAGTGACATCCATATCCAAGTTTGTACGATAGTTAAACCGACGGTACTGATAGCTTAAATTATAAGGAAGATCAAACTCACTAAAAAGTCCTCCTTGCGTATAAGCACCTGCAGAGATGAAATAACGTACTTTATCTGTTCCTCCCGAGATGTTCAGATTATGCTGGCTCTGAAGCGTAGAGCTTTTCATAATATAGTCAGCCCATTGTATATTTGGGAAACGAATAGGATCGGAACCATCTGCAAATTTTTGAATCACTCCATCACTAAATAAGGCAGATTTGCCATCACCGGACATCATTTGATTATGAAAACGGGCATAGTCATAGGAACTTGCCTGTTCTACCATTTTTGTAGGCATCAATACAGAAGCAGAAGTAGTAAACGAAATTTTCGCCTTTCCTTCCTTTCCTCGTTTAGTTGTAATCAAAATGACCCCGTTTGCTCCACGAATACCAAATACGGCTGTTGCCGAAGCATCTTTCAAGATAGAAATGGATTCAATTTCATTCGGGTCGATATCACTCATACTTTCACGATCCACACCGTCTACCTGAATTAACGGTGAAGAATTTTCCCAAGTAGCTTTACCACGAATAAAAATTTCAGCGGCATCCGCTCCCGGCTCACCGGAATATTGTACGGTAGTCAAACCTGTCATCTGCCCTCCTAATACATTGGAAACCGAACCTACAGATACACGGGTCAATTCTTCTCCCTTCACACTGGCGATAGCTCCTGTCATAGTCACTTTCTTCTGCGTGCCATAAGCTACAATCTCCACCTCTTCAAGAGCAGTCACATCCTCTACCAGGATGATTTTCATATCATTTTTTGCTACAACTGTTTTATCAGTATAACCTATAAAAGATACTTTCAGTTTAGTACCGGGACGTACATTTATTCTAAATACACCGTCAATGTCGGTAATTGTACCGTTAGATGTTCCTTCCGCAAGTACACTTGCTCCAATTATCGGTTCGCCTTGGCTATCTACTACTGTTCCTTTTATAGTACTTTGCTGCTGTACAACTTCGATGGCTGCCGAAGCTGTTTGCAATCCCCATGCAGGTGCAAAAGTTGCTATAGTGAAAAACAGAGCGACAGGTAAGGTTGTCCCCTTTATAAAGTTTTTCTTATTCATATATGTATATGTTCATGATATAAGTATAGTTGACGGACTTTATATACCGTCATGTTTATTTTAGAATGCGAGCATCATACGGAAATAGCCGGCGCATGAAGCACGTTCACAAGTGACGTGAAAGCTTCCATTTCCCATGCTATGTGTCCATTGATTGACTGCAGAACGCTGTGTACTACTCCAATAGTGCCCAGCAGCCTTGTTATTTACAGGTAGATCAGAAGTAACCATCTTATCACCATTTACTTTCTGAAGACTACTATTAATACCACTCATATTCTTGGCAACCTGATCCCAGCACATCACAGAAGGTAGATACCAAGGAGTTACACCAGAAGGAACGGCTTCTGCTTTACGATAAGCCATGATATAGTCATAAACATAATCACAAGTAGATGTACTACCCATTCCTTCGTAACACATAGTAAGTATTTTTGTGTTATTATACCCCATCAATGCGGGAAAAACCTTTGATGCATCATTTTTGTTAACATCCCTCTCGGTGTTACAACCTACAAACTTATCCTTCCAATCTTCATCTGAATTAAACCAATCTGAGTAATAACCAGCCTTACTAGAATGAAACATTTGCAAGGCAATATCGTTTTGTTCATCATCTTTTACCAATGAGTTCTTTGTAGATAATACTATCCCATGCGTACAAGCGGGGAAGTCACGACGCAAAGCATCAATCTCAGCAGAATAAAGTTCGGGATGTGTTACACTGGGCTGTGAATTACCCACATAACAAACAATACCAATCACATTCTCCGGCACCGCCTCCGCATCTACAGAAACTATTTTTCCGTCCGCACAAAAATAATCCCCTACCTGCAAAGTATGGTTAATCTTACTCTTATCTTCGATGGTATACATCTTCGCTGTTCCTCCTTCCAAGGTACCTTTAGCTTCATATTCCATTTCACTTACTCCTACATAAGTCCCCTTTATGGAGAATTCCTTATTCGGATTAACCAAAAAACGGTATGTATTTGTACTTTCCTGATAATAAGGAGTTGCTTGAGTATTGTTCACTGTAAACGAACCGGCAGCCAAAGGTAACAGATAATCATCTATACCGCCATTTGTAAAGCTATAGGTCAAATTAGGCATCTTTACTACCGCAAGAGCCATCCGATGTTGCATAGTAAAAGCGATCTGCCCTTTCAAACGATCCCCCTGAACACTACCCGTACTGGTCATCAAATCATATTGTGTATAATTTCCTTCATTTTGTTCATCGCCAATTTTCCAATTGTTAACATACGTTTCAAAAGGATCTACCTTAGTAGGATCAAAAGTCACATTCGCATTATACGGATAGTACGCATAAAAAGTCATCCGCTGAAATTGTGAACCTTTGTATTCAATAGGATCCCCTCCATCAGTCAATTCCCAATAGCCATCTGTCAGTGTGAATTTCCGATTCTTGATATCCTCTACCACCGTTTCTCCTCTTACCGCAAATATACCGATAGCATCTCCGTTAGAAAATCGGGTAGTATATCCATTCTCTGTAGCACGTGTCTTACCACTTTCGTCCATAAATCCTTCATCAGACACACTAATCTGAAATCCCTGCAAAGAATCCGGGGTTTCTCCGGTCAGTTCTTCATTTTGCGAGCAAGACGCAACTACGGCTGCGCCAGCCAGAAAAAGCATTGATATATAATTATATATTTTCATAAATCTCATGTTTATATTTTTAGCATTTTTATCTATATTAGATTGGTAAACAGATCACTTCACAACAGGCTGTGGAGTTACGGTTTCTTCTGTAATATTCCAACTAGGATTGGTTATCTCTGTTCCAGTTTCAGCTATACTCGGGTCGGATGTTATAGGATCGTGGTTTTCATCCTCCCATCCTATTATTTGCGTTTGTTCTGTGATTGTCAACACATAATTATTGTCCTCGTATTTATTTGTCTTGATGATATAATTATAAGAAAATCCTGATTTCAGTTCTGTCAAGTTAGCAAACTCGGCTTCATAAAGATAACCGTTCATTCTAGCTTGGATAGTTACTTTGCCTTGCACCTTCTGTGGCAGTAAAATAGCTTGTACTGTATAATTATCCTGCTCTCCTATTTTATCCCAATATATATCATCTTCGTCCGTAACAGGGTCTTCACTGACTGTTGTCTCCCCTGTTTTAGGATTAAATGTACCATTATTCTTAAGCCCAATAAGATAGCAAGTTATATCTGCTAAGTCCACACCTTCGCCAGCTTGAAACTCCAATCTAATACGACTCATCACATGATTGAATGCTAATGTCACGTTCGGGGTTTGTGATGTAGCCTTCCCTTTAGCAAAAAGAAAATCTATCTTCGCACGTTCTTCTGCTGTAGCTTGATTGTCACTGGCTGTAGTCACTTCCAATACAGGTTGTTCTTCACCTGATGTACCAGAAAATGGAGCGTATGCCACTACATCATACTCTCCGGAACCTAATACCCAAATTTCTTCTGCATTTCTTCCTTTTGCTGCAAAAAGACCATTGCCCTTGTATTTGTAATGAATATTCACTTGTTCCGTACCACAAGTGATTCCTACCGAGTCTTCTGCCTCCCAGTTTGTTTCCGTAGCTCTTGTAACAAGATTGCTTGCCTCATGATTGTTTATTACTGCACTAAAAGAAACTTTCGCTCCCGTATCACCGGTAAACTGAATATCAGTTTCTTTAATATCGTTGCTACATCCTGCTAAAAGTAGTAAGGCAACAGCAGTTGTGACATAGTTTTTTTTCATACCATGTTTTTTAAAGTTAAACATATTTTTGTTGATTAGTAAAATCGTCGTAAAGTAAAAAAGACAATGGCTGCATTCTTTTCCAAGCAGCAATTGAAATAAATGAAGCATTTTTTTTATTGTTTTCCATATCTATTAGGTACATCTGTTAAGTTAAACAAAAGTTAGATTCTCTTTTTAAAAGCAATTTTTCACACTCTACCTGTGAAAAAGTGTTGCAAACATAACGACTTAATCAAGATATAGCAATGCAGAATCGTACAAATGCATGGAAAATACCGTCTTTTGCACGATATTCCATGCTGTAGGAGCGATTTTCGATTAGTACCTAATGACTATGAACCTTTTTGTTTCTATTTTATTGTATGGAAAATAGTAATTTATAAACCTAAAAATGATATGGCGAATTTTTCAATTGTAGTTGTTCCAACTAAAAAATTATCAAATGGCAGACATCGAATAAGGATAGCCGTAGCACATCATTCTCAAACTAGATATATATCTACCCAATTTACTTTGGATTCTGCCAATCAACTAAAAAATGGTCGAGTAGTAAGGCATGAGAATGCAGCGAATATGAATGCCTGTCTTCGGAAACTAATCAATGAGTATGAAGAAATTGTTACATCGATCAGCTATTTACCAGCAATTTCATGTACCGAACTTATACGTATAATTACTTATGAACAAAAGAAAAAAGGTATAACCTTTCAAGCTGTTGCAAAAGAATACATGAATTTCATGAAAGGAGAAGAGCGGGAGAAATCTTATAAACTTTATAAGATAGCTTCCGAAAGATTAGTCAAATATATGAAAGGGGATTTTCCTTTAATTCAATTGACACCTATACATATCCAAGGATTTGCCAAAGTTCTTCACGAGGAGAATCTGGCAGATACAACTATCAGAATATATCTGACTTTAATAAAGGTGATAGTAAATTATGCCGGTAAGATGAATTATGTATCTTACTCCATTCATCCTTTTGTCCTTTTTAAGATGCCGACAAGTAATGTGCGGGAACTTGATTTGTCAATAGATGAACTGAAGAGAATACGTGATGTCCGGCTTTTAAAGTCTTCTTTATCCATGGTGAGAGATATTTTTATGCTTACCTATTATTTAGGCGGTATCAACCTGAGAGATTTATTAGCATATGATTTTAAAAATAAGAACGATATGCGTTATGTGCGTCACAAAACACGTAATAGCAAGAAGGGAGAAAATGAAATTGTATTTACTTTGCAGCCTGAAGCAAAAGTGCTTATAGATAAATATATGTCGAGAAATGGGCATTTGCAGTTTGGTAAATATTCATCTTATAAACAAATATATAGTTTAGTCTTCCGACATATAAATAAGGTAACAGAACTTTCGGGGGTAAAGAAAAAGGTTACTTACTATTCCGCCCGAAAGACATTTGCACAACACGGATATGATTTAGGCATTCAAATTGAAAAAATAGAATACTGTATCGGACACAGTATGAAAAATAACCGTCCTATCTTTAATTATATTAAGATTATGCAAGAACATGCCGATAAGGTGTTCCGTGCCGTACTTGACCAATTGCTATAGTATAGATAGTTTTTCACTGCTATTTTTATTTCCTTCTTTTGCTAATCGATTTCATTCCGATCGCTATTCTTTTTTCGTTCCACTATAGTTATCCGCAAAGTACACTATAGTTACCCTTGCGGATAACTATAGTCAAACGCAAAGATAACTATAGTGGAACGAAGAAAGATTCGCATGCCGGATAACTCATAATAGGTAAAAAAGAAATTAATGGTACTAATTGTTCAAATCCTATCCTCAATTGATTGCTAGCTATATGTAGTCGTTTGATGTGCAGGCAGTTATGTTTAAAAAGAGAATCTAACTTTTGTTTAACTCTATAATAAATATGCTATGTAAATATAGAAATACCATACAATATATTATACAACTAAACCTCTATAAAGTACTACGTTACAGGAATATCCATATAAAATATAAAAAGAAACAAAGAGTCTTCATTAGAGGATAAAAAGATAAATCAACAATAAAGGATCTATAAACCAATATTTATAACTTAATAATTAAAGTATGAAAAGCAACAAAAAAGGTAATCACCTGTATGCCTATAAGGATACTATCCGACGGCTATTTCTTCTCACTTTGTTCTCCTTTTTAATAGTAGAATCCTATGCCCAAAACAAAACGATTTCGGGTACGGTTACAGATTTTACCGGAGAACCGGTTATTGGTGCCAGTGTGTTGGTTAATGGTACTACTAATGGTACAATTACTGATTTAAATGGCAAGTTTTCTCTTTCCAATGTACCAACCAAAGGTACAATCACTATCACTTATATAGGATACAAAAAACAAGAAGTATCCGTAGCAGGAAATACTAACTTCAAGATAACTCTTCAAGAAGATACTGAAACGCTGGATGAAGTAGTAGTTGTGGGCTACGGTGTACAGAAGAAAAGCGATGTAACTGGCGCTATGGCCCGCGTAGGAGAAAAAGAATTGAAAGCAATGCCTGTAAGAAATGCATTGGAAGGAATGCAGGGCAAAACAGCAGGTGTGGATATTACATCTAGCCAACGTCCCGGAGAAGTCGGTAACATTAACATTCGTGGGCAACGCTCTATTAATGCAGAACAAGGACCACTGTATGTCGTAGACGGTATGGTAATTCAAAATGGAGGTATTGAAAACATCAATCCTTCCGACATTGAAGCTATTGACATTTTGAAAGATGCTTCGGCCACAGCCATTTATGGTTCACGTGGTGCCAATGGTGTAATTCTCGTAACTACTAAAAAAGGAAAAGAGGGAAAAGTCACCCTGAACTATTCAGGTACTGTTACTTTTGAAACATTACATGATGTCACAGAAATGATGTCTGCCACAGAATGGCTGGATTATGCTCGCCTAGCCAAATACAATGCGGGTTCTTATGCTTCGGCCATTCCAACTTATGAAGCAGATAAAGCAGCATTCGGCAGTGTAAGCGCTTCGTGGAAGAATATCGAGCAAGCATGGTCAAATGGCAATTATGATCCCTCAAAGGTCGGCTCCTACGACTGGGCATCTCACGGCAAACAGACGGGTATCACCCACGAACATACCTTAAGTGCCTCCGGAGGTTCGGACAAATTCCAAGGTTATGCTTCATTCGGCTATCTAGATCAAAAAGGAACACAACCAGGACAAGCCTATGAACGTTATACATTAAAGACATCATTTGACGTAACTCCTGTTGATTGGTTCAAAATGGGTTCTTCAATTAACGCATCATATTCTACTCAAGACTATGGATATAGTTTCTCTAAATCCGTAACTGGTTCCGGTGACTTCTATAGTGCATTAAGAAGCATGATCCCATGGACTGTGCCTTACGATGAAAACGGTGAATATGTCCGTTATCCAAGCGGTGACGTAAATATCATCAACCCCATCCGGGAATTAGACTATAATACCAATCAACGCCGTACTTTCCGTGCTTCTGCCAGCATGTACTCACAGATTGATTTCGGAAAAATTTGGAAACCACTGGAAGGTTTATCCTATCGTCTTCAGTTTGGTCCCGAATTTCAATTTTACACTCTAGGAGTTGCTAACGCTGCTGATGGCATCAATGGAGATGGTAACAACGGTGCACAATATAAGAACGAACAAAAGCGTGCATGGACATTGGATAACCTGATCTATTACAATAAAACTTTAGGTCAGCATAGTCTAGGAATGACATTGATGCAATCCGCTTCTGCCTATCATTACGAGATGGGAGATATGAGAGCCACTAATGTAGCCTCGTCGGATGAGCTTTGGTATAATATGGGATCTGCCGGTACATTGAATTCCTTTGGTACTGGGCTAACCGAAACTCAGATGGCATCTTATATGGTTCGACTGAACTATGGTTACAAAGATAAATACTTGTTAACGGCATCTATGCGTTGGGATGGTGCCTCTCAATTAGCCGAAGGACACAAATGGGCAAGTTTCCCCTCTGCAGCTATTGCATGGAGAATGGATCAAGAAGATTTCATGAAAGACATCAGTTGGTTGAATCAGTTGAAACTTCGTGTAGGTATGGGTGTCACAGGCAATGCAGCTATCAAAGCATACGCAACCAAAGGCGCTATCACAGGCTTATACTATAACTGGGGACAGAATGAGTCATCCTTGGGCTATGTACCTTCAGATCCTTCACAAAAAGAGCCTGCTAAAATGGCTAATCCAACCTTAGGCTGGGAACGAACTACACAATACAATGTCGGTATTGACTATGGCTTCTTTAATAACCGACTCACCGGTAGTATTGATGCATACAAAACAAAAACCAATGACTTATTATTAGAAATGTCAATCCCTTCATTAACGGGTTATGTTTCTACGTATGCCAATGTGGGTAAAACATCCGGATATGGTATTGATTTGCAAGTAAATGCAATACCAGTACAAACCAAAGATTTTACCTGGAGCACTACTTTAACATGGTCTATGGATAGAAACCGAATTGACGAATTATCTAACGGCAGAACTGAAGATGTGAATAACAAATGGTTTGTCGGTGAAGAAATCGGTGTTTATTACGACTGGGTATATGATGGAATATGGAAAACGGAAGAAGCTGAAGAAGCTGCTAAATACGGACGTAAGCCAGGACAAATCAAAGTAAAAGATTTAAATAATGATGGTGCAATAGATGCTAACGATGACAAGCAAATTGTAGGGCATACACGTCCACGCTGGACAGGTGGATGGAGCAACACTTTCAGCTATAAGAATTTTGAGCTTTCCTTCTTTATTCTGTCACGCTGGGGATTCACAGTCCCGCAAGGAGCTGTAACGCTCGACGGTCGCTATATGCAACGTAAAGTAGACTATTGGGTGGCTGGTACAAATGAAAATGCAAAATACTATTCACCCGGCTCCAACGGCGAAGGAGCCGATGCTTTCAACAGTGCAATGAACTATCAAGATGGATCGTACATTAAAGTACGTAATATTTCATTGGGCTATAATTTTACCCCGCAACAATTAAAGAAGTTGGGTATCAATAATCTGAAGCTATATGTTCAAGCCATGAACCCATTCAATATCTATAAGGCATGTGACTTTTTAGATACAGACTTGGTAAACTATGACAATAATACCAAGACATTTGGTTCACCTACCACTTTGAAGAGTTTTGTAATAGGTGTCAACATCGGATTCTAATAAACAAATTAAAGTAAAGACATTATGAAATTAAATAGAATATTATTTGCTGCTTTAATAGCCAGCGTAACAGGAAGCTCGATCACATCGTGCAGTGAGTCTTTCCTTGATGAAAATCTTACGACTCAATATAGTACAGACCGTTTTAAAACCCAGGAAGGTCTTGATGAATTGGTAACTGGCGCCTATCAGAAACTTAAATTTAAATTCAATTATATATGGGGGATCCAATGTTACAATATGGGAGTGGACGAGTTTACCGATGCTAACAATGTAATTCCTGCATGGAATCACTATAGCCAGGATTTAAACTCATCTGAAAATGGTGCCAACCAACCCATCTGGGATAATTACTACGGACTAGTTGAACCCGCAAACATATTGATTCAGAACCTACCTCAATATTATAATCAGAGTTCACCTACATACAACACCCGTTTAGGAGAAGCACATTTCCTTAGAGCTTATGCTTATTTTGAATTAGTAAAACAATTTGGTGGCGTACCTTTGAAATTAGCTCCGTCTACAAGTGCCGAAACATATTTCACACGGAATTCTGCTGAAGAAATATACATACAGGTTATATCTGATTTTGGAGAAGCCTACAGACTACTTCCCAATAAAGGTGAATCAATCGGACGGATTAACAAATATGCTGCCGCACATTTCCTTGCAAAAGCACATTTATTCCGTGCATCTGAATTGTACAGCGATTGGAATAGTAATTATGTAGCATCCGACCTCGATGCTGTTATTCAATATGGTTCGGAAGTTGTAGATGCACATCCGTTGTGTAGTGATTATGTAGAACTTTGGGACTATGAACAGCCAAACGGAGCCAATGAAAAAGTAAGCGAAGTGATTCTAGCGGCTCAATTCTCTAATGATGAATCAACATGGGGACGCTATGGAAATCAGATGCATCTTTATTATCCGGCCGTATATCAAGGCAATGATATAGGTGGATGTAAACGTGACATCTCAGGAGGACGTGAATTCTCATACGTAAGTGCTACAGAGTATACCATGCAGGTATTTG
>OBKF01000404.1_pt1 | contig 21188 bp, 19 predicted proteins | sample 1481561 | NCBI WGS metagenome assembly OBKF01 (sample SAMN00265068, study PRJEB22529) | human gut metagenome
AACATTACAAATCGCGGCAAATTTAATCATTATTTGTGAACTACGAAGCATTCCCTCACTTTTTTCTACATAATAAAATGTTATTTTTTGTGTTTTCGTTATCGCACACGAAAAAGTAACGCCAACTATTTGATATTTTAGCATACAACAAAGCAGGCGGAAAAGTTCTTCCCGCCTGCCTGTCTTATCTAACCAATTACTTTATTTACTGAATGCTGCTTACAATGATGCAGCCTGTACTCCCAGTACTCCGGCAATCGCACCGGCTACAGCAATGATTACTTTCAAAACTACACTCCAAGTTTTCTTCATAGATTTTTCCTCCTTTCTTTTTTAAGCTTTTCAGATTATACAGTCGGATCCGGGGCTTCCTCGTCTCCTCCTCCTTCATTTCCACCACCGCCATTTTCACCATCATCCGGATTATCCGGTGTCACAGAGGCATTCAATTTCTTCAGATATTCATCCAGACTGATCAGATCCAGTTTTTCATCCGCACGGGTAGCTGTCTTCGTGATACGCAGTTCTTTATTTGCCTGAAAGAAGATGCGTACACTGTCCACACTTTTAGCCGTAACATCTTTCGCTGTGTCTGTACCTTTCGAACAGGCAGTCAGCATAAATACACCCAAGCCTTCGATATTCACTGACTTACCTTCCAGAAGTTGCTCCTTCATCTTCTCCACAAAATTCTGAATCACACTCTTGATATCACCAATGGATAAAGAGGAATAGCCCTGCATTTTCTGCGCAATATATTTCAGATTGACAGACTGACCTAAAGTAATCAGATGCGGATAATATTTCTTAGGAGAATTAGGAACACGCGGATCAGATGGTCGCGTTACGACTTTGTAAATTACACTCATAATACGTTTTTAAAAAGATTCAAATTCAAGTTATTTATTCACGTTTCGTTGATCAACAATGCAAAGGTGAAGCTTTTATTTCATATAGCAAAAAGAAAAGCCCCTTGCGGGGCTCTTTTTCTGAGAAAAGTTATAATTCATAGATATTCAGATATTTATCTTTTTGTATCTTGGCCATATCCATAGCCGTAGCCATAACGTTTACCATAGCCGTAGTGTTTGCCATACTTACCGTAGCCGTAGTAATAACCGTATTTTCGCTTCTTCAGGTCTACGCCGTTAATGACGGTACAAAGATTAGGCAGCTTCTTCTCAAAAGACAGTTCATTGATCAATGTATATTCCGCCTTATGAGTGTAGTCAGCACGGCATACGTAAACAGACAAGTCTGCTACACGACCTATTAATAAGGTATCCGTCACCATGCCGATAGGAGCAGTATCAAGGATGACATAATCGAAGTTCTTCTTCAAAGTTTCTATCGCTCTGTCCAAACCGTTACGAGCCAACAGTTCTGTTGGATTAGGAGGAACAGTACCACCCGGAAGAATAAACAGATTCTTATTTACATCAGAAGGCTGAACAAGTTCCATCAAATCCGTTTCAGGATTAGAAAGATACTGAGTAATACCTCTCTCCTTATTAGAGAGCTGGAATACTTTATTCAACCCCGGCTTACGAATATCGAGTCCGACAATCACCACCTTCTTTCCCAAAAGAGAAAGACTGATAGCCAAATTCGACGATACGAATGATTTTCCTTCACCACTGACAGTTGAGGTCACAAGGATAACCTTCTGATCATTATCGAGCATAAACTGAAGGTTGGTTCGAATATTACGGAAAGTTTCACTCATCAGATTGTTCTTGTTCTCAAATACCGCAATAGAGCCATTCTTATCATTCTTTTCGTCTGTCAATGGAACATCACCTACAACCGGCACACTCGTTAGTTTCTCTACATCAGCACGACCTTCGATCTTAAATTTTGTCAATTCTATCAGGTAGATAATGCCAACGGGAATTCCAATACCCAATACCAATGCAATCAGATAAATCATAGAACGCTTGGGAGATACCGGAATATCATCAGCTATCGCTTCATCAATGATCTTCGCATTATTGGCAGTAGCGGCAAGTGCAATCGCATTCTCTTCACGTTTCTGTAACAACATCAGATACAAGCCTGCTTTAATCTCCTGCTGGCGGGCGATGCTTACATAAGCACGCTCCTGTCCCGGAGCATTACTGATACGACGGGAATAGCGACTTGCTTCACGGTCAAGACTCTCTTTGGTGATCATCAACCCCTGCAAGGTTCCTTCAAGAGTAGCCTGCACATTGGCTTTCATGGCACGGATACTTGTATCCAAATTCACAATCGTAGGGTTATTCTCTGTTGATGTACGCAACAGGCGTTTACGCTCAATAAGCATCTCGTTATAACGTTCAATCGCACCGATCAAGGCAGCATCCTGTAAACCAACATTACTCGGCAAGACTTCGTATTCATTGCCTCGCAAATACTTACGCAAATCATTTACCAAACTGATTTGAGTACGGTTCTCCACACTTTTCTTTTCATACTCAGCATTACCAGCTAAGGCTATCTGAGCTTCACTCGTCAAGTCCGTGATACCTGCATCACGCTTGAAGGACTCCAGATTAGCTTCCGTACTACCTAATTCTTTTGAGATAATGCCAATACGTTCATCGATAAATTCCGCCGTCTTCTGAGCGATCTCGTTTTTATCATTGTTCGTATTGCGATTATACATCTCAAGCAACTGGTTGATAAAATCCTGTCCACGCTGCAAACTGGAGTTCTTCAACGAAATTACGGCTACAGAAGTAGTCTTAGAAGTAGGGGCAATAGACAAGTTTTTACAATAGTCTTTTGCCACTCTCATCGGTTTGTTTATTGTCGCAGTTATATGGCGTATGTTCTTCTCTATCCGAGGAACTTTCGTTCCATCCTGTAAAGTTACCGAATCAGCCGCCTGAAAGAAAGCCAGTGTGCCTTCATCAGTCGGAAAGATAGCAGGCAACTTCTCAAAATGCTTCTGATAACCCTTCTCACCTACAGTCACATTCACATCCATACTACCTTCAGGCTGTAAGGTCATCTCTACCATCATTGGTACATTCAATTCTTCAGCCTCCTGAGATGTCAGACTCACCTGCACCGGAGAAGTCTTATATAAACCTTTAGCAGGAAATTCATCCTCATCTTTATAAGTTATATACAATCCCAGCTGATTAACAACCTCTTTTACGAGTGTTTTCGAACGTAAAACTTCCAACTCGTTATCAATATTTTTAGAAGAAGTCATCACACCACTTAACCCCATATCCTCCAATTCCGAAGAAAGTCCTGCACCTCCACCCTTCTTCTCGTCTTTTATGAGAACAGTGGCGGAAATATTATAAATGGGGGTAGCCCAATGCAAATAAAACCACGCGCCAACAAAACATAGCAACACTGCCCCTACAAACCAGGGCCAGTGAATAATATACTTAAAAAGAAGCGCCCGGAAATCAATCTGATCCTCAGTCAATTCACGTTCCTTCACGTTTTGATTTTCTTCCTTCATAACCCTTTCTTTTTATTTCAAGATGTTAAACAATAAACTGGCAATAGAAACAAGGATTGAAGTAGCAGAGAACCACAAGCTTGTACTAGTTCCGATATCCGAATTTCGTGCTTTCGCTTTATTAGGAGTTACGTAAAGAATATCATTCTGCTGCAGATAATAATAAGGAGAAAGAATAGTCTCCGCCTTATTCAGGTCCAACGGAATAATTTCCTGCTTACCATTGGCGTTCTCCCGTATCAGCTTAACATCATCACGCAAACCGTATACAGTCATATCTCCTGCCATAGCTAAAGCTTCCAGAATGTTCACTTTTTCATTAGAAATCGTGAACGTACCAGGACGGGCAACTTCGCCGATTACGGAAATCTTATAATTCACCATACGTACTGTTACAATAGGGGTTTCTTTTATATAAGGTTTCAGCCTTTCCACAATCATTTGCTCTGTTGCTTTCTTCGTTAATCCACCCACATGTAGTTCACCCAACACTGGAAAATTAATATTACCTTCATTATCCACCAAGTACTGTTGTAAGACTGGCTGAGTGGTGGCATAATTCAAGGCCATATTATTCTGCGTTGCAACAGTCAAATTGAAAGGCGCCGCCAATTCTGGACTAGTACATGACACCACAATGGTTAACAAATCCTTTGGCATAATCTTTGCATCGTACAGTTGTTCATTCTGGGTACTATACAATACCACTTCTGCATCCTGCAAGTAAGGTACTTTTTTGTAAGACTGGCAGGCTGTTAACAGAAAAGCTACCAATAGGCAATAGCCTAGTTGTTTCATTTTCTTCATATATTTCTTTCTATTGTTTTTAATACTATAATTACAAATTTTATTTACTCCTCCATAGATAACTTCTTCCAATTTACCTGCAAGACACGTTACAGCTTCTCCAGTATTTTCATATTGATAAGTAGACACTTCCGTTTGTGCCTGCAAAGCATTCAGCATTCATTGTAATGTGTCAAATTACATAAGTCATAATTACAACGCAAGGATGGCAATTCAGCCGCCTGAGTTAATAGCCCTTTTGGAAAATCTTTATCAATCATCTTTTCCATTAATTATTGAACTCAAAAACTCACATCTTGTCTTATCTGTCCTCTGTACCTAAAAGAAGTATGCACATAATCCCCCTATTACTACTTTTTTCATTGGAGAATCTAAATGAGATTAGAGGGACTTTACGATATCTACGAAGTTCTCGATAACATACTCTACATCCTCCTCTGTCATCTTAGTGTTAAGTGGAAGTGTCATTGTATTCTCGAACATCTTGTAGGCATTGGGAAAGTTCTTAATGTCGAAACCGAGAGTCTTATAGGCAGTCATCATAGGTAGCGGCTTGTAGTGCACGTTGGTAGCGATGCCACGTTCTGCCATCTTAGTGATAACATCGTTCACCTGCTCACGAGTCTTGCCTAACAAACGGATGATGTAAAGGTGATGACTTGAACAATGCTCAGCCCCTTTATGGTCGAGAACAGCCACATTCAGTTCCTTAAAAGCCTCATTGAAACGCTCTACATACTTTTGACGTTTCTGAAGCATTGTATCGTAACGCTCCATCTGAGCCAAACCAAGCGAAGCCATGATGTCGGTCATATTACATTTATACCAAGGACCAATCACATCATACTCCCATGATCCGAGCTTAGTTTTTGCCAAAGCATCCTTGTTCTGTCCATGGAGACTGAACAACTGACACTTGCGGTACAGAAACTCATTCCATGTCTCTCCTTCGAAGACAGGGACAGTAGTATCTATATCCATTACTACAGGTTCGTTTCCAAATGGTAGATGCCAAGTAAGTGCGCCACCTTCTGCCGTAGTCAGATTCTTAACAGCATGGAAACTGAAGGAAGAGAAGTCTCCAATCTCACCAGCCATCTTCCCTTTCCACTCGCTACCAAAAGCGTGAGCACAATCCGAACTGATTATCACACGACCAATCTTCTTCTGTAATTCATTAGTAGGACGGAACAAACCCTTCTTCTGCTCAAGGACCTCCAAAATCTTGTCATACTCACATACCACACCACCTAGATCAACAGGCACAATCACCTTAGTACGTTCTGTGATAGCCTCAGCCAACTTTTGTAGATCCATCTGCTGGTTTTCCTCGTTGCTATCTACCATCACTAAGTGGCACCCCACATGCTGAGTCACACTTGCACTAGCCGTATAAGTATATGCAGGCACAATTACCTCATCCTCAGGCCCCACTCCAATCAGACGAAGCGCAAGTTCCATAGCAGCTGTTGCAGAATTCAGACATACAGTCTTATCAGTATGTACGTATGCCGAAATCTTCTTCTCAAATTCTTTTGTCTTAGGACCAGTAGTAATCCAACCACTCATGATAGCCTCTACTACCAATCTCGTTTCAGTTTCCGTCATATCTGGAGGACTGAAAAACACGTTCCTTTTTTTTAAATCAGTACTCATTTTACTGTATATTTTAAAAGTTATTGTTTATCTTTCAGTAATTATCACTTTGAATGTCATAAAGATCAGCTTAATATCATACCAAAAACTAGCGTTCTCAACATACTCCAAGTAGAGCTTGATCTTCTCCTGCATAATCACATTAATGTAGTAATCCTCTGGGGCCTCAGCCTTTTCCATCAGTTCATTCTCATTACGGAACTTGATACTTGCAGGATCTGTAATGCCTGGACGTACATCCAACACGTGCATCTGCTCTGAAGTCCAATAATTCACATAATAGCGAACCTCAGGACGAGGACCTACCAAACTCATGTCGCCGATAAACACATTGATTAATTGAGGTATTTCATCAAACTTATATTTGCGGATGTAATACCCAGAGCGTGTAATCCGAGAATCACGCCCACCAATAGTCACCAATGATCCTTTGTCCGCCCCTACATGCATGGAACGAAACTTTAAAATACGGAAATTCTTATTGTTCTTGCCTACACGCACCTGACGATAGAACACAGGGCCTTTTGAATCCATCTTGATCCAAATGGCAAGGACTAAAAACAATGGGCTCAACAGCACAAGCCCAATTCCACTCGCTACTATATCAAATAATCGTTTCATATAACTTATTATTCATTCTCACAGGCAATGACATCGAATCATAGGCTTATGTCCTTCTTACTACCTATCACAACCTTTATATTCCTGTTGGCCACTCTTTAATTCTCTGTTCCTCACTTCCCTGACAAATAAGAATATAACCATTTTTCTCAGAGACAATATATCCATCTAAACCTTGAAACACAACCTTATTTGTATCTTCTACATAAACCACATAATTCTTGCATTCGTACACGTAAATGTTACCAATTGCGCCATTATAAATTCATCTTTTTGAAGTTTATCATGTAACGAAGCCCAATTACCAAGATTGCTCCATCCGAAATCAGTAGGATGGATATATACCATACCAACCTTTGATACAGGCTCCATGACTGCATAAACAACAGAGACCTTTTCTACATTCGGAAAAATCTCTCGAACCTTTGAAATTTCTGAAACTTCTGAGGTAATAGTAGCATCCATCTCCTCTACAATACTTGGTTTATACTTACTAATGCATTCTGTAATGGTATTGGCACTCCATACCAATATACCTGCATTCCAGAGATAATTGCCAACAACAAGATATTTCTTTGCTGTTTCAAGGTTTGGCTTCTCCTTGAATTCATTTACGCTATGAATCTTCTCCTCCCTAAGTTACGATATCATTGTTCTTCTCTGTATAAATTAGCACATTCTTTATAACACGCCTGAACTCCTCTCGATTCATCACTATTACATCTGTAGGAGTAACAACAAGTAGCATTAGCTTCTTCCTTACAGATACTCCAGCAAGTCCAAACAATGCAAGGAACTGTATTGCGTACAACAGGTTCAGCTAAGATTAGCTGCAAATCCCTAAGTTGTTTTTTGATGCTATGTCTAAAATTCTGTTGAACAATATTAGGCTAGCTGGTTATTTCATCAATGACAGAGTTAAGACTTCGTCTACACAATTGCTCACATTTATTAATATTCTTCCTTTAATAGCCTCAAGAGCAAAAACTTGCATTCCATGATCAACAGCAAAATCAAACCAATAGTCCCACTCATTTGCATTCAATTGAAATGTAAGCAATCTGTTAAAATCCTGCCTAAAAAGAGATACTCATAATAATGCTAAGAGTAGATTTTTCCTAACTATTAATTCCATTTATTGGAAATCGTCTTTTCAAATAGCTTAATATTTTACTTAAGATTATCCTTCAAGTAATCGTTTAGACACAAGATTTGTTTAGGACGATTGAATTTATTCTCAGCACAATCAACGCAATTCTTTGCCATCACTTTCATTTCCTCAGGATGAGATACTGCATACTTAATATTATCTTTTAATCCTTCATAGTCTTTAGAATGAGCCACCAATCCAATATTGTTATCCTTCACAATACGGGCCCCCTCACCTTCTCCAACAAACATAATAGGTAAAGCTGCAGCCATAGAATCATAAATTTTAGAAGGAACTGCTCCATAGATATTTTTGACTAATGGAATCAGCGTCATATCAGCCTCCTTCAATCGAAAAGGTAATTCTTCTCTAGCAACGACACCATGATATATAATACCATTATTTGGATGAGAAGCTATAAATGCTTCAATCTCCTTCTGCTCGCCACCTGAACCATATATATGAAATTCCATACCCATCTCAGCAAAATTGATGGACTTGCAGATATCAGCAACCCCTTGAGCGAATCCAAGCAAACCAGCATAAACCAATCTAACTTTTCCATCATTAATCTTATGCACCTTAATATCTGCAAATCTTGTAGGATCTACTCCATTCCGAAACAGATAGGTTTTATTGCTACCGTGGGAAGCAATATGATCAACAATCTCCTGAGATTGCCCCATAGAAATATAAGAACCCTTATAAATTCTATGCTCAAGATTCTCAAGAATATGATAAAGTTTTCCTTCTGATATCGCACCCAACTCTTTCGCAGACAAAGGCCAAATATCAGAAATATTAGCAATAAATTTACAATGTGCACGCTTGGCTAACCATTTTCCAACAAGCCCTAACGTCAAAGGAGGACTTTCAACTATTAAATAATCCAATTGCTTGCTCTTCAGATAGCGTAAAGAGAATAACACCATAAATGAGAAAGACACCATATTCCAAATTCTAGGAATCACCTTCTTTGTATTTGATGCATAGAGCCAATATCTTTTAATCTCTACACCATCTATTTGATCAGTGCATGTAATCTTACCTCTATAATCATCAAATATCTTCCCCATAGGGTAATTGGGCATACCTGTGATTATGCATACTTCATTACCACATTCCTTAAGGCCATGAATCATTTCATACAAACGATTCTGAGGTGCACCCATTTCAGGTTTGTAGTATTGTGTCAATAATGCAATTTTCATTTCTGTATATTTAATAATTGTTTATTTTCTATATATACTAATAGTAGCTTTAGCTGCATTCTCCCATGAATACAAATTCTTCAGATACTTAATCCTGTATTGTATCTTCTCATTATTAATATTACTATCAATATAGCGCATAAGTAATTCGCATAGAGAAGACGGATCATTATTTTTGAAGAAAAAATCATGATCCAACGAATTGTCCAGATCACCATGAATCGTTTCTACAAAAGAAGGTAAGTCCGAACAGATTATATTTTTTTCAAAATAGATAGATAACAACAGGACGCCACTTTGTGATATTTCTCTATAAGGAAGGACTAAAACGTCACTATTATTTATCTCTTCATAAAGTTCATCATTAGGCAAAAAGTAAGATTTCCAATGAATAAGGGAGTTAGAATCTTTACCTTTAAGTTCCTGTAAATAGCTTTCACCGACACCACCAACTATCCTAGTTTCAATCTTTTCACTATATTCAGCAGGCAATAAGTTAACTGCATCAACTAGAACATCAGTTCCTTTATAATAAGTTTGCAAACCAAACTGTAATATAACATATTTATTTTTTTGCAAAAATTCTTTCTTGGAGATCCTAATCTTAGGAATAAAAACTCCATGATGAACAATACTGATAATATCAGGAACAAAATCAAACTCTTTGATTACTTCCATTTTAGATGATTCCGTATGAACAATGATGTTATCTATATTCCTGCAAGTATCACGAAACCTCTTCTTATATTTTTGTTTTCCGCTATCGCTCATGCTTTTCACACCATGAGGATAAATATTGTGTATCGTTAAAATAACCTTCGTTTGAGGTGATAGTACATGTAGCAAATAAAGAATATATTTTTCTATACCAACTACTTCAACAAAAGGTAACCATTGGAAATGAATAACATCAATTTTCTTAAAAGAAACAAACAAAAGCAAGTAAATATAATTAATAAGCCCCTCCAATGCTTTTATTAATCTCTTTACAATAAATTCGGTTTGACTGAATTTATTAGGGATTAGTCTAATTAAACCATGACCAGGAATCAAAAGTTGTATTGATGATTTTCCCTTCGACAATTCTTTTTCTAATGCTTGGTATAAAGCCTTGTCATAATTATCGACCTTTCCCGACAAATCAACTAATAAATATTTCATATTTATTTAAACCATGGGCGATCGCCTAATTTATATTTCATATTATCTTTTCGCCATCCAATAATCTTAGAAGGTACCCCTCCTACTATAGCCAAAGGAGGAACATCTTTTGTTACAACTGCTCCACATACAACAACTGCGCCTCTTCCTATTGTTACACCTGGCAAAATTGTTGCTCTTGATGCAATCCATACATAATCTTCGATAGTAACATTACTCGCGACAGGGGTATATTCAGAACTATTATAATCATGTTGCTCAGTCCAAATGTAAGAATCTTGTGCTATATCGACATTATCACCAATTGTAAGATCACATCGTCCATCAAGTACACAATATTTGTTAATATTGCAATTTCTACCAATTGTAATACGTTGCGGACTTCGAATGTCTACATTCCTAAATATAGAACATGTCGAATTTCTTTATAAAACATTTGCAACATAGTCGTTTCAGCATATGACACGGTGTCCATATTTTTATTTCAATAAAGAAATGTATTAAGCTACTAATAAAATCTCTCATTTATCGATTACTTTTGCATCTGTCTATTTATAAATTCAATTATTTTTTTTGCTCTAAATTCAATCCATAATGATTTAGCCTTTTCTTTAGATCCTTCTGCTAACTTTTGTCTTAAATCAGAATTATCCATTAATTGTTTAATAGCAGAAGCGATATCATCGACACTTTCTGGGTTTACTAGTAAAGCATTAGAACTATCTAATATATCATCATTAAATGGTAAGTTTGAAGATATAATAGGAAGTCCACATGCAATGGCCTCTACTATAGCATTAGAGCAGCCTTCATTCAAAGTAGGTAAACAAAACACATCAGCAGCACTGAGATAAGAAGGGATATCATCATGTTCTAATGCTCCAATATGAACTATTCCATTACAATGAGGTGTCGCATCGTCTCCTGGTACTGGCTTTCCTATAAAAATAACTTTTATCCTTTTATCACCAATCTTATCAATTGCAGCAGCAAGTCTAGAAGCCCCCTTACGATGGATAAAACCACCGGTAAAAACAATTAAAAAATCATCATCAAAAACTCCAAGTGAATTCCTATTAAGAGGATTTATATCAGAAAAAAGAGAAGAACTTACAGAGTTAGGAAGAACAACAATATCCTCAGCTTTTGACAACCCATATTCTATACACTTCCTTTTATTAAGACTTGATACACTTATGACGCCTGTTACCGCATTGGAAAGCCTTTTCTTTTCTGCAAAAGATAACGAATTGACAAGATCCTCCAATGCTGTATCTCCTTCACCACAAGCAACAAACAATGGTGTACCATTCTTATAGCAATACTTTCTAATATCAAAAGCATTTTGCCAAAAATGGCCATAAATAGCATCGGGCTTTAAATTATGTTTTGTGATTACTCTCAAGATGACTTTATATCTTAACCATTCTAATATGTTTTGTATCCATCTTGGAGCATTTCCAAGGGTTAAATATTTCGGACGATAAATATGATAACTTCGATTACCAATTTTCTTTTCAGAATCCACTGCTAGCAGAGGGTCTCCTTTTAGTAAATGGCGTGTTATACTTTGAGGAGCGATAACAGATATATCAACCCCTTGATTAACCATTTCATTTACCAACTGCTCAACAAAAACATATTTTGGATGAGATGGAGCAGGATAATCAGTTGATACAATACAAATATTCATTACTATACAAATAAATTATACTTCATTCCATGCAGGAACATTTCTTTTAACAATTTCCGCTGGCGTCCCAGCAATAACAACATTTGACTCAGTGAACGAGCGATTTACAGTTGCATTAGCTCCTATACTTACATTGTCAGCAATAGTTATATCACCAAACAATATTGCCCCTGGGCCAATATACACATTATTCCCAATTATGGGAGCACCGTTTTTGCCTCTACTTGCCCCTATGTTGACGCATGAATGAATTCTACAGTTACGTCCAATCTTAGCTTTACTTGAAATAATAATAGAACCATAATGAGCGATGGACAATCCTGGGCCACAAACATTAATAGGTATAGAAAAACCTAGATGCAATTGAATTTTTCTTAATTTTAATCGATGATAAAAAAGAAATGCCCTCCCCATAATTCCTCGTATTAGAACAATTGGACAGATATTCAACAATTCGTAATTCTCTTAAGAATTCCGAAATATAATCAGGTGCTAAGAAACTAAGAATTCTTTCTCGTAATGACACTTTTGCACTTTTATTACAAGCCAATCTATCACTTTCATGATAATAACGCAGATCAGTAATATTTTTTATCATAAAACACTATTTCTTAATATTATTAATACCATTACGAGTTGAAATAATAGCCCCCCATAATAACCATACCAATAGGTTTCCATCTGCTAAAGAACTATTATGAGTCATTGTATTAATACTATATGCCAAGTAGGCCCCAGCAAATACTAGAGATAGAATATTATTCGCAGATAACTTTTGGATTAGTATTTTTAATACAATTATCATTTGTTCTACAAACAAAGTGATAAGGAACAAACCACCGAATATACCACCATAAATGAAAGCGTTGAGAAAAAAATTATGAGGCATTTTAATGTGAATGTTAGTATAATAAAAAATACCGCCTACTGGAGTTGATTGAATAAAATCCCAGGCTTCAGACCAAATATGACTTCGAGCATCCTCTTTGATACTGAAACTCGATTCACTATATCTAAATCCATCATCCAAAATACTGTCATAAAATAATGGGCTACCAAATACAATTATTAATATTATAGCTATAAAAAAAAATATCCATTTGACTTTGTTTTTCTCTTCAGAACTACCGACTAACTTAACAATCATTAATATCGAAATAAAGCCTGCAGCAAACAAAGCAGTTCGTTCTTGTACAACGAACACTGAAACAAGGAAAAACATTAACAATATTATATTCCAGAACTTTAAACGAGCGCTCTTATTATAAAATATCAAAGCACACGAAACTGCAAGTACATATCCATTTAATACGGAGCCAACAATGCCCGGAACCGCAAGACCTGCTAGAGTATCCATCTCACGGAGTTCAGCTCTCTCTAAAAGTTCATCAGCAGCTGTAATATTTAAAGTATCAAGTATGATATATGAAAGTGGCCGCTGCCACATTTGAATTAAAGTAACGACAGCATCAACGAAAAAAATAGAAAGCAAAGATAACAAAACAAACCTTGCCCCCCTATATTTTGAAATTATCATTCGAGTTGACTGATATCCTACAAATGCAACCAAGTAATAACTTAATAAATTTCTAAGAGCTATATCAAAACCTCCTGTAGAGAAACAAGCGACAAGATAAAAGAACACAAATCCAAAATACAGTTTTGCATATTTATCAAAAAAAAGATAACCCTCCTTTATGCAAACGACTATCATAACAACAGACATTATTTGTCTGGGGGTAACAGGGCCAATATATAAAGACCCATAAAGAATTGATGATATTAAAAATATCAAGTATAATAAGTAATAAAATAATATTTTCATATATTCTAGCAATCTCCTGTTTATTAACAAACAGTTATATAGTGATCTTGAATCAACAACTTATTTTTTAAGGTGAGTAAGCGACAATATAGCGAGCCCAGGTCCTTTCTTAAGAATTAAAGCCAGAAGAAAATAAAAGAATGACGCAAAAGTTATTGCTATAAACATTTCTAACACCCACCAAAAACCATCAAAATCTGGTATATACATAAAAACACCAACTGTAATAAATGAAACAAAGAGAGAAATTCCAAAAGAATAGAAGATTTGTCTCAACTCAACATGGGTAAGTTTCTTAATAGTGTAAAACAAATAAGGAAATACACATATCACAGCAAGAAGAATAGAAATGCCAGCACCAATAAGACCATACCAATAAGTGAGAGGATAAAGAAGCCCTATCATCACTAACATTTTGATTGTATAAAATCTGAATTCCTGTTTTGTAAAGCCATAAGCTCTCAATAATGGATTAAATGAAAACAACAAAGTTTGAAAAACATATGATACAAATATTATTTTAAACGGTTCAACCATTTCCACCCAAGTACTGCCCAATACAAGAAGAACAATAGGCTTTGCATAAAGCACAACCACAATACACATCATGGAAAGAAGATACATGACAATATTCTGAATTTGACTAAGGACATGGTCGACCCTAGATTTATCGTCTGTTATCTGAGCATAAAGTGGAAAGGCGACATTATCAATCACACCTGTAACGAAAGTTCTTGGATAACCTGCAATTGTTTGAGCACGATTATACAATCCAAGAGATGCTGTACCCAAAACGTTACCGACTATAGCAACATCAATATTAGTAGCAAACCATGACGTGATATTTTTCAACTGCAACCACCCCCCAAATCTATATAGCTCATAAAATTTATCTTTGTCAATAACAAACTTAACTTTATATGGATAAACAAAGAATGAATATATTAGCCTAAACAAATATTCTGATAGTAGTGCAATAATTAATCCCCAATAAGACTTCATGTAGTACACGCTAACTACAACGAGAACAAAACTAAGAATTTTTGGAAAAACTTTAAGATAGAAGTATTTCTTTAATTTGATCTCCTTCTGAAAATATGCTATTGCAGGATTTTGTCCTGCTGAGAATATAACACTTAACATTATAACCATAGATGGAAGCACTCCTTCCTCATTATGGTAATAATAAGTGCATATTGGAAATATCAAAAATTCCAAAACTATTGTTGCTACTATTGATGCTAATAAATTCGCAGACCAAGCCGTATCCAAATAGTCTTTAATATCTCCTTTCTTCTGAACTAAAGCTGGGCCTAATCCCATAGAAAACGCAATTGTTCCAAGGCCAGTAAAAAACACAGCAATAGCATAGACACCAAAATCAGTTGAAGACAATATTCTACTAGTTATTGCCAATTGTACAATACCTAATACTGTAAATATAACATTTTCGGCAGCTGTCCACATTGTTCCAGATAAAAAAACGCTTTTTAAGCTTTTCCCCATTTTACTTTGATATAAGATATAATTTTACATTATAGAGGAATGATATTATTCTCCTTTTTGCATTAATATAACAAGTAGGGATTTGCACCAGCAAACTCTTTGCTGCACAATCTAATCCCTCCCGTAAAAGTATACGCTTAAAAGATTCTCTACCTGTCTTCTGAGCTACAGGATGATGAAATGCATAATTATATTTAGTTATATATTTTTCAGGAATGAACTCAACATTGCATTGCCTTCTTGCAAGATCAATCAAATATTCACCTTTCTCCGACTGAACACTCGCTTGTGATACCCCCCAAGGACTATATTGGAGCATATTTTTTTCTACAGCATGAAAATCACCAAGTGTTAAATCAGATACGAGTCCGAATTCTTGATCACCAAGTTTATATCTACAAGAAGAACATGAAGGTCGCTTCAGATACTGAAAAGCAATCTCATAACTACTTCCTTTAAAAAGTTCTTGATGATGTTTCCCATTTTCAAAATCGGCATAAATATAATATGGTTTCCAACCACTCTCTTTATATCTTACGGAGAAATACTTTATCTGAGAATTATTATTTTCTTTTAATTTACTTGCAAAAAGATTTTGCACCTTAGGAGTCGTAGGTCCATGACACACCAAAGATATAGAATATAAATTATCTGTGTTACGCCCCCAATAATTATACAGAGCTGAAACTTCACATGGCAGACCGATAAATAATATTTTTTTCCTTTTTATATTTCTTATCGTTTGATAGATACCACCCTTCTCAGCTTGAATATACTTAAAAGTCCTAAACTGTTCTAATTCCTCAATAGTTTCTGCTATTGCATATTCCGATTTTGAAAAATCAGAAGAATAACGTACACCAACAACAACACCCTTTTCCAAAATAAATTGCTTACTGATGGCCGTTGCATAGCCTCCAGAAGAACTATATCTCGTTCCATCAATATCTCGCGTTTGCCCGCCAAACGAAGCTTTCAATACAATATCATTTCGATTAGAGGACTTCATTGGGCAGATTTTTATACATTTATTACAATGTATACACCCCTCATCTGTCTCTATATATGGATACAGAAAGCCTTCGTCATCTGGTTGCATTCTAATTAAATTCTTCGGGCAGACACAAGAACATAATTCACAGCCACAGCATTGATTCTTACTTTGATATAAACCGGATGTCAACATATTAAAAAGTTAATGCTGCTTTCAAGAATTTCATTGATCTCTCGCGCTCTGATTGAACCTTTTGGGTAACAAGTGTATAATCGATTGGCTGTTCCTGATAACTATCCCATTCCCTATGCTTATCTGTAATTAATCTATATTTAATCTCCCAAAGAGAAAGGATATCATCGATTCTAGAATGACGCTGTAACTTTACTCCAGTATTCTTCCTATAAAACACATATATCTGCTTTTCATTCATTATAGAAAATGCTGTACCATGGAAAGAATCTGTAAACACACATTCTGCCCCCCTTATCCAATTAACGAAACTGTCTGGAGACTCACCTGTCATTAGAAAATCTGCGTATTCCTGGTCTATTTCTGAATAACTTTCGTTACTAACTACTGATACAAGTTTGAGCCCCTTCAAATTAGCATATCTACGAGCACATTTCTTTGACTCTTCATCATTTCCTAAGAAATAGCAGAAAATATACTTGTCTTCAAATTTCTTTTCAACTGGAAAAATCTTTTTCCAATCTTCGCAAGATATTAGATAGGTAGGATCAACAACAACCTCAGCATGAATATTATTATCACATACTTTTGAAATAATATCTGCTCCTGTTTTTTCTCGTACAGAAAGATAGTCTATCCTGCTCCAAGCTTTACGAGATGTTCTCCAATAGCTCTTTGGATATTCTGAAACACCAAGACTAGTTGCATAAGATATTGTTCGAACGCTCTTGGGCACAAAACGGAATGAAGAATCAACTCCAAATGAGAATCCAGGATGCCATTTCTGGTCACTACCAATAAGAACAGCATCATATTCAGAACCTAGTTTACAGAGATTTGAAAAACCTGAAACTTCCTTTATATTATGTAATCTTCGATGTATGAATTCTACATAAGAAGTTTTTCTTTTCGCAATGTTATTTTGAAAAGTTGCATCATTAAATTTTGTGCGTGCTGCCTTTTTCTTCTTTTCTTGATAAGCATCAATCAAAAAACGAAACAAGCCCAAATCAAGCGGATAATGTTTGTTAAAACGATCTGCAGTATAATCGATTATCTCTGTTTCACACCCTAAAGACTCAACAATATATTGAGTTGCAAATGCCTGAAGCATAGTGCCATAATTTGGATTTTTATAAGCTATTAATAATCCAACTCTTTTCATTGTTTAAAATTTGACTATTATCAATTTGCTCCGTCAGGCAGAATCGAACTGCAAGCTTGTGCTCCACCTGTGCTGACGAATAACCTTATATTTTAAATGTGATAAACTCCCTCAAGTGGACAAATATTGAAGCAATCCAATATCACCTTACCCTTGAGCCTATCCCAGTTGTGCTTGATGTGATCGTGCTTAACCATCAATACGACCATATCAACATCCTTCAGGAACTCATCGAAATCAGAGAACTGATTCTCTGCAATCTTGTGGTTCTCGAGAAAAGGATCGTAGCACTTCAATGGACGAGCTAAGTGGCGCTGCTGAATATCGAGTAATTGAAGGGCTGGAGACTCACGGAAGTCATCAACATTCTCCTTATAAGTCAACCCATAGAGGCCTACTTTACGGTTATCGGTGATATTATTCTCCTTCATGATCTCATAAATGCGCTCAAGAACGAATGTTGGCTGGCTATCGTTAGTCTTCATCGACTCATCGATTACCTTAGCGAGCTGTGGATAGTCTCCAACGAGGAACCATGGGTCGACAGAAATACAATGCCCACCTACACCAGGTCCTGGCTGAAGAATATTTACACGTGGGTGCATGTTGCAGATGCGGATAATCTCGTATACGTTCATATTGTCGTGACGACAGATACGTGCAAGCTCGTTAGCGAAAGCGATGTTAACTGCACGAAAGGTGTTTTCAACTACCTTGGTCATCTCCGCAGTACGAATATCGGTTACTACAATATCACCCTGACAGAAGCTTGCATAGTACTCTTTTACCTTCTCACCAATCTCACGTGAGTCAGCACCGATAGTGCGGTTGTTGTGAAGAAGCTCATAAATCATGTTGCCTGGGATAATACGCTCAGGAGCGTGCACAAGGTTTATGTCCTCACCAATCTTGAAGCCGTTCTCCTCGATGACAGGACGTACGAACCTGTCGATGGTTCCTGGACTGACAGTTGACTCGATAACTACGGTTGCTCCCTTAGGGCAAACCTTCATCACTTCCTTGACAGCTGCTACTACATAGCATGCGTCAACCTTCTTTGAAAACTTGTCGTATGGTGTAGGAACGGACACGACATATATGTCTGTCTTCTGGTACTCTGTAGTGAACTTGATGCCAGCTTTGAGGGCATTATGAAAGAGTTCGTCGATACCATCCTCTTTGAAGGTGGTGTGACCTGCATTGAGGGTGTTAACGAGCTGCTCGTTGTAGTCAGTACCGATGACCTCAACTCCGTGAGAGGCCATCATAAGGGCGGTCGGAAGACCGATGTAACCCAATCCAATTACATTAATCATGAGTTTGATTTTTAATGAGTTATTTTTTGTTGTTATTTTCTGTTGTTGGGATGAAATTGACATCGTAACGTTCTGTCTCTTTGTCAGCAAGGATGTCTGCAATGCGACAGCAAGCCTGTCCATCACCGTAAGGGTTAACAGCTTTGCTCATAGCATCATATGCTGCTGCATCGTCGAGGAGGACGCTTACCTCATTCATTATCTTATCATAATCTGTTCCCACAAGATGAACAGTACCAGATGCAAGTGCTTCAGGACGCTCTGTGGTATCACGCATTACGAGTACTGGCTTTCCAAGTCCTGGAGCCTCCTCTTGGATTCCACCAGAATCGGTCAAAACAATGGTAGCTTTGCTCATAAGGTATACAAACTCGAGATACTGAAGTGGCTCAATAAAGAAAAAGTTAGGACGAGTAAGATCTTCACCAAACACCTCATGAATGGGCTTGCGCACGTTAGGATTGAGATGCATAGGATATACGAAATCAACCTCAAGATATTTTTCTGAAAGATCCTTCATTGTAGTTACCATACGAATGAAACCGTCACCAAAATTCTCGCGACGGTGACCAGTGATGAGGACGAGCTTCTTGTTATTAGCAAGACGTGTTACATCGTAACCTGCCTGTGCAAGTATGTTCTCTTGCTCCTTAGCAAGCGCATCATCGTCCTTAAGTTTATTCACCACCATATGAAGGGCATCAATAACGGTATTGCCAGTCACATAGATGTTGCCATGGGCCTTCTCCTCTAATAAGTTCTTCTCAGAAAGTGGAGTTGGAGAAAAGTTATAGGTAGCAATACGTCCTGTAATCTGACGGTTCATCTCCTCTGGCCATGGAGAGTAAATATTATGAGTGCGAAGACCTGCCTCCACATGACCTACAGGAATCTGAGCATAAAACGCAGCAAGGGCACCTGCCGTTGAGGTAGTGGTGTCACCATGAACGAGTACAACATCTGGACGACACTCATTGAACACATCACGAAGACCGGTGAGGACACGTGCAGTCACATCAGTAAGATCCTGACCTTGTTTCATAATGTTGAGGTCGTAATCAGGCTTCACATCGAAGATTTTGAGAACTTGATCAAGCATTTCACGATGTTGACCAGTAACACACACGATAGTTTCGAACTCATCGTTGCGCTTCTGGAACTCCTTAACCAGTGGACACATCTTAATTGCCTCTGGTCGGGTTCCGAAGACTAGCATAACTTTCTTTGCCATAAATTGACTGTTATTATTTTATTTTTTGTTCTTTTGCAAGCAGCCTAACCACAGAATTACCACTAGAAAAAAAGTTGCAAAATACAGTAGCAGTATCTAAATATTTTAGGAAAGAGGAAAGGCTGAAGACGAAAGTCTAAAGATGGTATTCGCAGGTGCCATAGTATTGGGGACTTCGATTAACTTTGCATAAACTACTCTTCACACTTATAGTACCTAGAGTACCATTGAGCGAAAGCCCTTAAACCTTTACGTAGTGAGATTGATGGCTTGAAGCCAAAATCTTGTTCCAGAGGAGTAGTATCAGCATAAGTCACAGGCACATCCCCAGGTTGCATTGGCACTAACTCTTTGTGTATCTCAAAATCGTAATCATCGGGAAGTACCTTGGCTGCTATGAGCTCTTCCTGAAGAATGGTCACAAAATCAAGGAGATTCTCAGGTGAGTTGTTACCAATATTATATACTTTGTATGGTGGAATTGGAAGTCCGTCATCACCATTTTTCTTCTCAGGAGCATACTGCATAATACGGACAACGCCCTCTACGATATCATCAATGTAGGTGAAGTCGCGTTTGCAATTACCATAATTAAAAATCTGAATGGTCTCACCCTTCAAAAGTTTGTTGGTAAAGCTAAAGTAAGCCATATCGGGACGACCACAGGGACCATAAACGGTGAAGAACCGCAAACCTGTACTTGGTATGTTATAGAGCTTACTGTAAGCGTGAGCCATTAACTCATTGCTTTTTTTAGTAGCAGCATAGAGTGATACAGGATTATCCACCTTATCATCGGTACTATAAGGCACTTTCTTATTACTTCCATATACGCTACTGGAAGAAGCATATACCAAGTGCTCCACACTATGATGACGGCAGGCTTCTAAAATATTATAAAATCCAATAAGGTTACTTTCAATATATGCATCGGGGTTAGTGATGCTATAACGCACACCGGCTTGAGCAGCAAGATTCACGACTACCTGAGGGTGGTGGTCAGTGAAGATGGAGTCAACGATTTCTTTCTTGGCAATATTGTCTTTTATGAAAACAAATCTGTCACCGTAAGCAGACAATTCTTGTAAGCGTTCATATTTTAAACGTACATCATAATATTCGGTAATACTATCAATACCGACAACCTTCACGCTATCAAATTCATTCAGCAAGCGTTTTACCAAATTGGCTCCGATA
>OBKF01000431.1_pt1 | contig 19725 bp, 10 predicted proteins | sample 1481561 | NCBI WGS metagenome assembly OBKF01 (sample SAMN00265068, study PRJEB22529) | human gut metagenome
CTCACTGAAAAATGCATAGGTAATGCTCTGATTTCATTCGCTTGCGGAAATTAGGGTATATAAAAATTTAGTTTCATACCGTTCTTTTTTATTCTTGTAGAATCCACATCAACTTGTTTACTTCGTCCGAACCGTTGAATTGCCTTTGTACAGCCGCTTCTACATTTGCCTTGTTATAATCATATTCCGCACTTGGATATAACCAGCGTACCGGCATTTTGGTTGGTTCGTTAGGATTCTGGTTAGTCAGCGGATTGATCGGGAATTCCGGATAACCGGTTCTTCTGTAGTCATAATAGGCTTGATAGGGTGACTGCATGAAATTGGCCAGATATTTCTGAGTTATGATCTTTTTGAGATCCTCCTCGAAAGTTCCATTAAGCTGGATACCGGGTTTTGCTAATGTTTGGGCAATGATGTCACTAGTCATTTTGCGTCCGTGATGATACTTCTGTGCATCCGGCGTATTGTCAGCAACGAATTTCATGCTTGCTTCAATTCCTTTTTTATAATATTCGGCTGCATCTCCGGTGATCCATGTGCGTAATGCCGCTTCGGCAAGAATAAAATTCTGTTCAGCATAGCCTATACGGATATAAGGTTCTCCGGGTTCGTAAGAAGTATACCTGTTGTTGAACTGGCAGAATTCTTTCGTCTGATCGGCTATTAGCTTTAATTCGTCTATCGGATCCGACGGGTCGATTCCTATGTAAGCATCCCAGTCGTTTTCCTGGCTACCGGAATTTAATTTCCCTTCGGAAGGATTTGCGTAATAAAAGAGGCGATAGTCCTCATTGGCTTTCAGTGCGTCAATAACCAGACCGGATATCATTACGTATTGTTTGTAGGAATGCAATGATTCATTAAATGGATATAGCTGTCCTTCTTTCGTGGAGAAAGTGATTTGTAAATTATCAGCGTTGGAACGTAACAACAAGTTACGGTCGAGTACTTCATTAAATTTGGATTTAATATTGATGTCAGTGGAATTAATCTTCTTGGATAAGTTGATTAGAACTCTTAATTCTAAAGCATTCGATACTCTGTGCCACTGTTCTACCTTTCCGCCAAAGATAGGATCACCGTTAAATGTTGTCTGGTTGGCGTTCTGGAAGTATTCGTGTGCCTTATCCAGATCATTGAGCAGGAATTTGAAAACATCCTCTTGTGTGTTGTAGGCTACAGTCAGATTTCCTTCCTTGCCCTCGAGGATTCCTTCATAGGGAATATCACCTACATTGAGAGTGTATTCGAATAGCCGGTAAGCCTTCAGGAAAAGTGCCAGACCTTTGTATGCGTTCCTTTTATCTTCATTCATTGTCTCGTCTTTGTCTGTCAGTTCCGCCATGAGCTTATAGTTGGTCAGCGAGGTGTAGCCGCTGAAACTTTCGCGTCCGAAGTTGTTATACTGCGTTCCTTCCAATGCTTCCGACCAGCCGATATATTTGCAGGTCATTTGATTATAAACGAAATCTTTCTTTTGGGAAGGTTTCATAAGCCCTACAATGGCACCCGTTGCCAGAAGCTTAGGTGATACTTTGGTCACAGAGTCCGGATTCGTATTGATATCCTCAAAGTTATCGCATGAAAATAGGGTAATTCCGGCGAGCAGGCTCGCGATATATTTTATTGCTTTCATATTATTCATTCTTTTAGAAGTCAAACTTAACGTTAAATCCCATGTAACGGATAGAAGGTGAGGTTAGTGCATCCTGCACTTTATCGGGGTCACTGAAGCGAAACTCTTTTGCCCACATCAGCAGGTTCTGTCCGACAAAGCCGACTGAAGCACCTTTCATTCCTATTTTCTGGCAAACGGATTGTGGTATTTCGTAACTGATAGATAAGTCGCGAAGCTTGATAAACGTCTTGTCGAACCAGTTTTGCGCTCTTTTATTATCACCCGATGCGTATGGATTAGTATTCATCATATAGTCTTGATACGAAACGACTTTATCATTGGGAGCAAATACACGGTTGTCCATAATTACATTTCCGTTTGCATCCCATTCGGCTTTGCCTGATACCACTTTGACCCCTTGGCCTGTAAATGTCTTATTGTTGTTGACTACTTCTTCGTAACGATATTGATTGTCACTGTCTATATGTGCACCGGAGTTCCACATGGCTTGGTCTGTCATAGAATAACCGACACCTCCTACACGTCCGTCAATGGTGATACTCAGGGTGATTCCCTTCCAGTTGACCGATGTGCTGAGTCCCCATATCCAATCAGGTTCGCTATATCCTTTGAGTGTCGTAAACTTATTGACGAGAGGGAATCCGTCACTTCCGTGTACGATATTTCCTGCCGGATCCCTTTGGTAGTCGTAAATTGCTACCCAGTCCCAACGTTCCCCTTCGGCTACCCAAGGTTTTTGAGTAGAGTATACCGGGTCTATTTTATGGTAATAGTAGCGGTCGCGTGACCAGTTGAACATGGCAGACCATGTCAATTCCCGATTCTTTATGATATCACCGGAAATGGAGAGTTCCATTCCTTTTCTTACTTGTTCTTCGTCCATGTTGACTTGTGTATTGCTGTATCCGCTTACAGAACTGAGTCCGGCGTTCCGGGTATTGTTAAATTTGAGTGTATTATAATATGTATAATCCAGACGCAGGCGGTTCCCAAATAAATGAATGGCTGTACCCAGTTCGTATGAACGTGTTTGGGAAGGAGAAAGCAGGCTGTTTCGAATTGTTGTAGGAGAGTAGGCGGCACTCATGTTGTCCCATACATCGGTATTGATAGAATAAACATCATTGATAGCATATACATCCATATCATGTTTGGTGGTTGTCCACGAACCTCTTATTTTCCAGAAGTCGATAACTTTGGGCATTTTGATGAATTCGGAGAGCACTACGCTACCGGAAACAGCCGGATAGAAATAAGAACGAGTCTCTTCCGGTAAGGTTGACGACCAGTCGTTACGTCCCGTTGCTTCTACAAAGACCGCACTTTTATAAGCTAAACCTATTTTTCCGTAAATGGAATTCGTTTGTTTGCTGTTATAAGTTTTACTGGTTTCGGCAGGGTCTACCGATGCTTTTAGCGAATAATACCCCGGAATGATTAATCCGCCGGCAGTGTTTGAGCTTAAATTGTCATTCTGGTAATAGTAAATATTTCCTCCGACGAATCCGTCCACACTGATATCACCGAATTTATGTTCGGCAGTCAGCATAATATCATTATTGGTACTGAATCCTCTTTTTTGATAGACAGAATAATATCCTTTTTTCTCTCCCTTGCCAGTCACGGAACCTACCGGAGCTTTGGTTTCGCTTTTTTCCGTATACATATCAGCACCCGAACGCAGGGATAGTTTCAACCAGGAAGTAATATCATAAGAAGCATTGACAAAGGCATTGACTACATCGTAATTGTCCGAACTCGTTAACTCGTTGGCTATATAATAAGGGTTGTCATACCAACCGCCCCGGTCCCACCAATTGGATTGTTCGTCTTTTATTTTCCAGTAATTCTTATAATCCCGTATATCGTATTCACTGCCCGACCATACTAGAAGATTGTAAATATAGCCTGTACCGTGATAGGCCGATCCGCCCATATTGGGATAGAATCTCTTGTTGTAAGTGATTCCGGCCTCGGAACTGAATTTCTTATATTTCATGTCTCCTGATACGGTATAGGTTATTTTGTTTAATTTCTCGTTGGGCCATTGGCCTTTGTTGTAGACGTGTGTCAATGAGGTACGGATACTTCCATATTTGCCTTTCTGAGTGACGCTTACGTTGTTGTTGGTGATGAAACTCAGTTCCTGGAAGTTTTTCAGGTTATTTTTCCCTCTGGAAGTCAGTTCTGTCATTTCCCGTTCTTGAGTATACGGGTTGTATTGCATGGCTTCATTGCCGATGTCCAGTTTGGCTCCCCATACATAACTGGAATTATCGTTGTATATACCATTTTTTCCCGAACTGTAAGATGTTTGTACTTCCGGCAATTTTAAATATCCGGCATTGAACATCGTACTGCTGTTTACGGTTACCTGCAACCCTTCTTCTTTTCCTCTTTTGGTGGTAATCATGACGGCACCCGAACCACCCCGCGCACCATACAAGGCGGAAGCCGTAGCCCCTTTCAGTACATCAATGGATTCTATATCATCCGAAGCGATATCCCGTAGCGACATATTTTTGTAAGGAACCCCGTCAATAACAATCAGCGGGTTTTCGCCGCGCAGCTTTAGATTGGGGGCTTCATTGAATTCCGTACTGTTTTCTACCTTCAATCCGGCAATTTTACCGTTCAGTCCGGAAGTCACATCTACGCTTTTTATGGTGGTCAGTTGGTCGCCGCTAACTTTCTGTACGGCATACCCCAATGCCTTTTCCTCTCTTTTGATACCCAAAGCTGTTACTACAACTTCATCTAAGACTTCGGCATCATCCTGGAGTTTTATGGTAAGTGGTTTGCTGCTTGTGACTCTTATTTCCTGATTCTTGTATCCGATATAGGATATTGAAAGGGTAGAATTGGCGGGGATTTCCAATGTGAACCGGCCATCGATATCGGTGATCGTTCCGGTACCGGTTTGGTTTTTAACGGTTATGTTAGCACCGATAATGGGAATTCCTGCCTGATCAACAACTGTGCCTGTAATCTTGATTTTACTTTGCTGGTTGATTGCAGTCTGTACTTTTGCAGACGGATATTCTATGGCTTCCGCCTGTGTCGTGATACTAAAAGCAAATAGTATCGCCATTGAGAGTTGCATTATTCCGGATAATGCATCACTCTTTTTTGAGTTGTGAACGCATGACGTTCGTTGAGTGCTGTTCTTCATAAGTTTATAATTTAAAAATTAGTTATAAGTATGTTTTATAATTATGATTCTTTTCAGATGATTAATGATAGTGCAAAGATTGTGTATTTGAAGGTAGATTGCCTAGGAAGATTGTACCGAAAGTAGGGTAAAATTGTCATGGGGTACAATTGTATATGCTTAATTCTATGGGGATAAACGTAAAAGAGGCCGGAAGTGATAACATTTCCGGCCTCTTTTGTGGGAGAAGGGTGGATAGGGGGACCACCTTCTTTCTGTGTTAAGTTCTTATTCTAATATTCTGTCAAAAAGCTTACTTTATACCTTTTGAATTCTTATATCTGTGTAGTGCTTCCAGGAAGTAGTAATCGGCATATACTAACGGCACGTCAATTTCGTTTTTGTGCGGGATACTTCCTACGCAATGTTTTAAGAGAAAGTTACCGTTGGTTCCTTGGGTAGCCAGATAACTTGGCGAAGCCAATGATTTTAACGTTTTCACTGCTGCCTGGTAATATCTTTTTCCTGTTTTCTTATCTACATATTGATAAAGTTCAAGTAGGGCGGAAGCTGTGATAGCTGCGGCTGAGGCGTCTCTCGGTATCTCTTTGAAGTCGTTTGCGTCATACTCCCATTCGGGGACATAGCCTTCCTGTCCGGCATTGAAATCCCAGTAAGGCACCATGTCTTCGGGCAGATTGGAGTGGTTGAGCCAGAATTCGGCGGTGTGCTGTGCCATTTCCAGAAACTCGGGTTTCTTTGTTTCTCTATAAGCCATTGTGTATCCGTAAATGGCCCATGCTTGTCCGCGTGCCCAAGCGGAATTGTCGGAGAATCCCTGACAGGTTTGTTTGTGGAGTACTTTCCCGGTTTCCGGGTCGTAGTTGACTACATGATAATTACTGTAATCTTCACGGAATTGTTCCCGTGCGGTGGTGATAGCGTGCGAGTTGGCTATTTCTGCATAATGCGGGTCACCGGTCACTTTGCTGGCGAAATAAAGTAATTCCAGATTCATCATATTGTCGATGATAACGGGGTAGAACCACTCGTCTTTACCATTCCATGATTTCCGGTAATTCCATGATTTGATGCAGCCTGTCTTCGGGCTGAAACGGGTGCAGAGTGAGTTTGCTGCTTCTATGATGATCTGTTTGTATTCTTCCTTTTTTGTAAGGCGGTATGCATTGCCGAAGCTGCAATAAATAAGGAAGCCGATGTCATGGTGTCCTTTCTGTTTCTTTAGCGGCTCCAAGGCTTCTGTCCAGCGGATTGCTTCCTGTTTCCATGTATTTTGCCCGTTGTTTTCGTAAATATACCAAAGGCTGCCGGGATAAAAGCCTTCCGTCCAGTCATTGAGTGGAGTGGTACGCAACTTTCCGTTGTTATCGGTAGTACGCGGATAAGCGGTTGGTTCGGGTAAGGCCTTCAGCATGGCAGTATATTGTTGTTCTGCCCGGTCGAAAGAATGGGTTATTATTTTATTATCACCTTTGCCGTACAGAGCCGAAAATGTTGACAATAAGTAAAAAGATAGAATGGATACTAGTTTCATATATTTTTAGGTTTTTGTTAGTTAATGGTGCAAAGATTGCGTATTTATTGCTTAGAGGACATACAAAATTGTCCCGAATGTCCAGTGTTATTGTCCTCGGGAAAGATAAATCATGTTTTATTGGATTAGTCAGATGTATCTGTTGCGGCGGAATTGGACTTTCGGAATGTAAGCGGTGCCATTCCGAAGACGGATTTGAAACATTTGCTGAAATATTGGGTCGTTGAGAATCCTAATCGGTCGGATATTTCGGAGATATTCAGTTCCGGGTTGTTTTTGAGCAGGCGCATACTTTCGTCGAGTTTCATTTTAAGCGTAAATTCGTTAGGAGTCAGACCAGTGATCTCTTTCATACGTGTATATAGCTTGTTGCGTCCCAATCCCAGTTCGGCGGCAAGCACATTCATATTGAACTCCGGGTTTTCAAAGTTGTTGGAAATGATTTCTGTCGCCTTTTTGATAAGTTCCCGGTCGGCTTGGTTGACGGCAATATCCGTCACAGTGGGCGGCTGTTGATTTCTGAACTTCTCAATCAGCTTTCTTCGGCTTTTCACCAGATTGTTGCAGCGTGAGACGAGCAGTTTTACGTTAAACGGCTTCGTGATATAGTCGTCCGCTTCATACATATATCCTTCTATCGTATATTCCACAGATGTCTGCGCAGTCAATAGTACGACAGGTATATGTGACAGGTTAACCGTGTTCTTTATCTTATAACACATTTCCTTTCCGGACATTTCGGGCATCATGACATCGCTTAGTACAATATCCGGCTGTATTGTCAACGCCTGTTCAAATCCCTCTTTTCCGTTTCCGGCGGTGTGTACTTCATAAATGGGATGAAATATTTCCTTCAGCATTTCGAGGATATCGTCGTTGTCCTCTACGATTAGTATGACCGGCTTTTCTGTGAGTGCATGTTCTGCCGTCTCTTCTTCCAATGGCAGCTCCTCTAGTGGAATCAGCTCCGTGCTAATCATGCACGCCGATGTATTTTCCGTTTGTAGCTGGTCCGCTTTAAAATGGCTGTTGCCTGTTTTCAGGATTACGGTAAAACAGCTTCCTTCATCCACCTTACTTTCTACACGGATATTTCCTTGATGTAATTCCACGATATTTTTGCTCAAGGTCAGTCCGATGCCCGTTCCCAAAGATAAATTGGATCTTTGTCCGTCTATCTGATAGAATTGGTCGAATATTTTATGGATTGACTCCTGTGGGATACCGGTTCCGCTATCCTTGATTTGGAGCAATACCTGTTGGGAGTGCATGCGGATACTGACTGTGATATTTCCTTCTGCGGGAGTATATTTGAAAGCGTTGGATAGTAGGTTGATAATAACTTTCTGCATCTGCACCGGGTCGAACCATAGATTAATATTTGGTTCGGAAGTCTCGAAACGATATGCGATGTGATGCTTGAGTGCGTATTCATAGAATGACATGTAAACTTCCTTGGTGAAGGTGACAATATCACGGCATTCCACCTTCAGTTTCAGATAACCCTGCTCTTGTTTACGGAAATCCAACAGCTCGGAGATGAGCGTGCGCATGTGGCTGGCGTTTTTGTAAATACGCAGCAGACGGTTGTACATGGAGGGAGAGAGCTTGTTTAATTGCAATAAGTTCTCTATTTGTCCGATGATAAGCGTTAGTGGAGTACGGAATTCGTGTGAGATATTTGTGAAGAAACGCAGCTTGACCTGGTTCATTTCTTTGATTCTTTCTTTTTCTTTCTTCTCAAATTCCAATGATGCTTTCAGTTTAGCTTGCCGGGTGTTAAAACGGATGATAGCATACAGTACAAGACAGAGAATCAGTATATATAATAAATAGGCATAGAGATTGGCATAGAAAGGGGGGCGGATATAGATATGAAGCGAACGTTCACCACAGATTGTTTGCGAATCGTTTTTCTCGCGTACAGTCAGTTTATAATGTCCCGGGTCGAGGTTGGTATATACTATTTTCGGGGAGTGTAGCGGAAGCCATGTCCGGTCGAACCCTTCCAGTTGATATTCATATTTGTACTTGTTTTGTGTATAATTGGAGGTGGCTACTTCCAGGATAAGACTGTTCTGATTGTGTGCCAACTTGATAGATTCCGTATAAGGCATAGTTTGTGACAAGATGTGTGACTCATCTCCGGGTTGTATCACTTTATTGTTGATAATCAGTTGGTCGAAGTAGAATTGATGATCATTCGATGTGGGGAGATTCTGTATTCCCGGCAGAGAAACCAAGCCGTTGGTTCCACCGAGGAATAATTCTCCGCTTTGAGTAAAATAGATACATGAGCCTTGTCCGAAACTCATATATGGAATAACGTATGTATATGTGAGTTCCTTCTTTTCAGAATTCAGGCAGGAGATCCCCCGGTTGTGGAGTACGAACAATTCGTGTGAAGGCGATTCGGCGACATAATAGCAATAATTACTCATTAGAAGATTGTCCTCCATGGCGAAGCGGAAGAAAGAATCTGTTTCCGGTTCATACTTGAATAATCCGGATCCTGCCGTACTGAAGAATAATTCGCCCAAGTGGTTCTCGAAGATATGTAACACCTTGAAGCGTCCGATGTTATGTTCTTTTTTGAGGTCATGCCGGTAATTCTGTCTTTTTCCTGTCAACAGGTTCACCCGGGTCATTCCGCCGTTGCCGTTGGCTAACCAGATATTGTCATTCCGGTCGATATGAAATGTTACATAAATATAGTTCTCTATAAGACTCCGGACGTCCGTCAGGGCGGATAACGGCTCGAAAGTTTCCGTTTCCGGATTCATGGCTACGATTCCTGCTTGGGTAGACAGGACGAGTTTTCCTTTATAGGGTTGTAAGTCATTTATCACATTGCTGGGTAAAGAGTTGGCTTTGTCGGGGATATTTTTGAGTGTATGTGCCGTTTTCTTTCGAGTATCAAAGATCGTGAGTCCCCCTGTATGCGTACCGATATACAGTTGTCCGGTTTCTTTGCGCAGCCAGATACATTTCAGATTATTGTGCCCGATTCCGGACAAGTCTCCCTTGTTGTGGACGTATCGGGTGAATTGCCGGGTTTGCCGGTCTAAGAAATTCAGTCCTCCTCCTTCGGTACATATCCATAAATTATGTTCGGAATCTTCCTGCATTTTACCTACAACGGGGAAACTGAGTGCATGAGGAATATCGGGATTGGCTTCGTAGTAGCTGGTATGATCATCAGTGGGGTTGTAGTAGTTGACACCTCCGAAATAAGTCCCTATCCAGATTCCTCCTTGCGTATCTTTGTAGAGAGCGAAAATGGATGAGTGGCTCAAACTATGGGATATATTATTTTGATGAACATGATTCTCCCATACTTGTGTTGACGGGTTGTATTTATTCAGTCCATAAAATGTGCCGAACCACAGATTTCCTAAGTCATCTTCGATAGCACAGCGCACATCGTTGTTCGATAATGAGTTGGTATTATCGGGAAGGTTGCGGAAGTTGAGGATAGAACCGTCGGGAGCCAGCCGATACACTCCCTGGTGGGAGGTACATATCCATAAGTTCTTTTGAGAATCCTGATAAAGACTTTGCACTTTGATGTCGGGCAGGAGAGAGTATTGGCGTTCGGGTTGTGCACGGTCGATTCGTAGAAGTCCCTTGTTCATACCTATGTATATATATCCGTCATCAGTGCAGCAGATAGGTGAAGAAACTCTTATATTTTCTTTGAAAGTGGTGAGCAGGCGGATAGTAGAGTCTCCTTCCACCCGGAACTCCAGTTTGTTACGCCCGGCAATCCAAAGCGTATCGTTCTTGTAGTATATGTTGGAGACATTATTTGCGCGTAATTTATGAAACTGTTGTGTGCGGGTATTGTAGCACACCAAGTCATGCAGTGCCTGTATGTATACATTCCCTTTTTTATTGCCGCAAATGGCCATAATTTCATTTTCGGTCAGACCTATGTTGTCTTGGGAAGGGTGAAATACAGTGACGGACTGGCCATTATATCGATTGATTCCTTCAAAAGAACCAAACCATAATGCTCCCGTCTCATCTTGATAAATGGATATTATATTGACCTGCGACAAGCCATCCTGTACACTTAAGTGTTTGAAATAAGCCGTGTTCGCATAGGTCTGTATAAGCAGAAGTAAAAAAGAAGCTACTAACAGAATCTTTTTTATTGCCATATATTAGATTTTACTTTTCCAGCAACTCTTTCAGAAAATCATCCAACTCTTTATCCAATCCTTTCAGTAGCTCGTCATTCACCAGCATCGTATCGTCGTCTACCAACAATAGTTCAGTTACCGTTTCTTTGTCCTCATCCACTAGTACAAACGAATAAGGTTTCAGGATAGTCACCTTGTCGAAGTCACCTGCATCTTTCATTCTGCAAAGGATACTACGTAAGCCGGGCTCGATATTTTCCAGGAAATCATCGCCGTCGTATGTTGCCCATTCTTCCACCATGACGTTTGCTAGTTCTTCATCATCATCGTTGTAAATATTCAGTTGCCCTGACGGCTGGTCAGGTTGCAGATGAATATCGGTTACGACTGTCTGTTCACAATTGCATACATATTTGCCGACTGCCTTTTGGATAGCCGATTCGATGATAGATAATGATTGTTGGCTCAGTTTCATAGGTTCCTTCTTTTTGTCAGTTCAAAGGTATAAAAAAAATAAGATTTGATACATGATTTCCTTAAAAATCATCATTAAATCGGCTCATTTGCATCTTTAATTTGGATATTTGAGCATTTCTCTCCTTCAATTCGGCCAAATAGAGGCTGGTGAGGTAATAATTCGGCACATCGTCAATACTCGCTTTGACATTGTTGACAACATTCTTTTTCTCTATCTTCTTGGCTAGTTGCTGTGCCTTTTCCGCCCATTTCACTGCTTGAGACAGACTATCTTTCGTCTCATAATACACGGCAATATTGAAGGCGGCCCTCATCTGCTTCTTTGTGTTCTTGGTTCCTTCGAAAGCCTGATGCCAAAGTTCGAATGCATTATCCCATGAATTTTCGCGGACGTAGATAGCTGCATCGCGCATCTGAACCGAACCGCCGGTGTATAAATACCGTTTTCCCGTTTTCCATATCGGAACCAGATGCTTTACCGGAACTGTTCCTGCAAATTCCGCAGCTTCTTTCAACATTTCCCTTTCGGGAATGATACGGGCAGCCGCTTCTGTGACCGAACCTCCGAAATCTTCCCAAAAGATACTGTCATTAGGGTGAAGGGTGGTCATGGGCTTGCTTCGTCCCGGCACATAAACCCGTACTGTGGGATATACTTTTACATCCATAGCTCCCTGATAACAATTGAAATCGGGTAGATAACGAATGGTCTTGGTTGCTTTGAATTGCAGATTCTCTAATGCAATAATAAAATCAACTCCTAAATCGGAAGCTAACTGGCTGACTTCCTCTTGACTTAGCATATTTTCACGCGCTAACTTGTCATTGGCACGTAAGGCGGAGTCACAAATGACAACTTCATCAAAGTAATTCTGGTGGGCTATTTCTTCAGCCAACGATTCGGCAGCAATCTTGGGATCACCGTTGGCATAGGCTGTGGCGCGACTTACTTCCGGAACGTTTTCCTTCGTTTTCTGTACTTCTGTAATCAATTTGTTATCCGGTGCATCGCTGGTGTTATTCACAACAGCTACCTTGCGGAGCTGGGGTGGAAAACTCAAGTCGGCGGGTTGCAGATAATCAATGGAAATCTGTTCGATGCTCTGGCAACTGTTGAATAGCAACAGGAACAGAGAGATGAATGCCAGTGAATAAGATTTTGCCATAGTTTGATTCATTTAGTAGTTTGAACAAAAGTACTATTTTACACGAATAAAAGAAAGAGGCCGCCTGACAAGTCGATAGTATCTAAAGTTCTCCTCCTTTGGGAAGGAGGAGTCCCCGTAGGGGGAGGTGGTAGGTGAATATATAAGTCTATTATTATCAGCATTGTGTATCCACCTACCACCCCGGCTTTCAGCCACTCCTTCTTCCCGAAGAAGGGGAATTGCAGATACTACTGACTTGTCAGGCAGCCTTTATTATTTAGTAAAGTAGTTAGGACTAATTAACTACTTGAACTCTTCTTTATCAAACGTTCTTTCCGTGACAGTTTTTATACTTCTTGCCGCTTCCGCATGGACAGGGATCATTACGTCCTACGGTCTTTTCGGCACGAATCGGTTCACGTCTCTGTTGCTCGCGCGTATCCTGACTGGCAGCAGCCTGCTGATTCGGATCACTCAGGTCCTGCTTGTTCTCACGATACTTGCTCATGTCCTGACGCTGTTCCGGTGCAGCCTGGCGTACTTCTACACGACGGGCAGCCTGTTCATCCGGAGCTTCCTGTACAGGAATTTGTCCGCGCATCAAGATAGAAACAGTCTGATTGTTAATCTTATTCACCATTGAGTCAAACAACGTTACAGATTCCAGTTTGTAAATCAACAACGGGTCTTTCTGCTCGTAGCTTGCATTCTGTACAGAGTGTTTCAGTTCATCCAGTTCGCGCAGGTTCTCTTTCCATGCTTCGTCGATAACGTGCAGCAGGATTGACTTTTCAAATGCTTTTACTACCTCTTTGGATTCGGATTCGTAAGCAGCTTTCAGGTTACAAGAGATATTGTACATACGTTTACCGTCCGTGATAGGAATCAGGATGTTCTCGTACATGTGTCCCTGGTTCTCATATACCTGTTTGATAACCGGATTGGCAATCTGTGCCAGGCGTTCAGTCTTACGTTTGAAGTTCTCCATGGCAATGCCGAATGTCTTTTCAGCCAGTTTCTCTTTCTTCTCGTTACGGAATTCTTCTTCGGTGAACGGAGTTTCCATAGCCAACGTCTGAAGCAGTTCCATTTGGCAACCTTCGTAGTCGTTGTTCTCGATAGCGTTGGCGCAACGGTCCCAAATCATGTTCACAATATCCATACCGATACGTTCGCCCATTAAAGCATGGCGGCGTTTCGTATAGACAACCGTACGTTGCTTGTTCATCACGTCGTCATATTCCAACAGGCGTTTACGGATACCGAAGTTGTTTTCTTCTACCTTCTTCTGTGCACGTTCGATAGAGTTGGAAATCATCTTGTGCTCAATCATTTCACCTTCTTGGAAACCGAGCCTGTCCATTACGCTGGCGATACGGTCGGAGGAGAACAGACGCATCAAGTCGTCTTCCAGTGACACGAAGAATACAGAAGAACCCGGGTCACCCTGACGTCCTGCACGACCACGCAACTGGCGGTCTACACGGCGGGATTCGTGGCGCTCCGTACCGATGATTGCCAAACCGCCTGCGGCTTTCACTTCCGGGCTTAGTTTGATGTCGGTACCACGACCGGCCATGTTGGTGGCAATGGTAACTGTTCCGCTCAAACCGGCAGTAGCAACAATATCAGCTTCTTTCTGGTGTAACTTCGCATTCAGCACCTTGTGTTCGATCTTGCGCATGGTCAACATCTTGCTCAGCATTTCGGAGATTTCTACCGAAGTAGTACCTACCAATACCGGGCGTCCGGCGTTCACCAGTTGTTCGATTTCTTCGATTACGGCTTTATATTTTTCACGTTTCGTCTTGTAGACGCGGTCGTTCATATCTTTACGGGCAATCGGGCGGTTGGTCGGGATCACTACCACATCCAGTTTGTAGATGTCCCAGAGTTCGCCGGCTTCCGTTTCGGCTGTACCGGTCATACCGGATAGCTTGTGATACATACGGAAGTAGTTCTGCAGAGTAATCGTAGCAAAAGTCTGTGTGGCAGCTTCCACTTTCACGCCTTCTTTGGCTTCGATAGCCTGGTGCAATCCGTCAGAGTAACGGCGGCCTTCCATGATACGTCCGGTCTGTTCGTCTACAATCTTCACCTGTCCGTCGATCACTACGTATTCGTCGTCTTTCTCGAACATGGTGTAAGCCTTCAACAATTGGTTGATAGTATGTACACGTTCCGATTTAATAGCGTAGTTTGTAAGCAGTTCGTCCTTTTTCTCCAACAACTGTTCGTTGGTCAGGTTCATATTCTCCAATTCCGAAAGTTCTGCGGCAATGTCCGGAAGAACGAACAATGTCGGGTCTTCGGAGTTACCGGTGATCAGGTCGATACCTTTATCGGTCAGGTCTACACTGTTCAGCTTTTCATCAATGACGAAGTACAACGGTTCCGTCACTTCGTGCATACGCTTGTTGTTCTGCTCCATGTAGATTTCTTCCGTCTTCAGCATACCGGCTTTAATGCCCTGTTCACTCAGGAACTTAATCAATGCTTTGTTCTTCGGCAAACATTTGTGGCTGCGGTACAGGGCGAGGAATCCTTCTTCCACTTCTTTCTTATCGTTGGATGCGATCAGTTTTTTTGCTTCAGACAAGTACTTGGTTGCCAATACTTTCTGTGCTTCTACCAGACGCTCTACTAGCGGACGGAGCTGCTCGAACAGTTGGTCGTCACCTTTCGGCACGGGACCGGAGATAATCAGCGGAGTACGGGCGTCATCGATCAATACGGAGTCGACCTCATCGACGATAGCGTAGTTGTGCTGACGCTGTACAAGGTCTTTCGGGCTGATCGCCATATTGTCACGCAGGTAGTCGAAACCGAATTCGTTGTTGGTACCGAACGTGATGTCTGCCAGATATGCCTGGCGGCGTGCGTCGGAGTTCGGCTGGTGACGGTCGATGCAATCTACGCTCAAACCGTGGAACATATAAAGAGGGCCCATCCATTCGGAGTCACGTTTTGCCAGATAATCATTCACGGTAACCACGTGCACACCGTTTCCGGTCAGTGCATTCAGGAATACGGGGAGGGTAGCCACCAATGTCTTACCTTCACCGGTTGCCATTTCCGCAATCTTGCCTTTGTGCAGAACGACACCACCGAACAACTGTACATCGTAGTGTACCATGTTCCAGACCGTATCGTTACCACCGGCTATCCAGTGATTCTGATAAATGGCCTTATCGCCCTCGATGCGTACAAAGTCTTTTGTAGCAGCCAGTTGGCGGTCGAAATCAGTGGCGGTAACTACGATTTCTTCATTTTCCGTGAAACGTTTTGCAGTAGCCTTGACGATTGAGAAAGCAACGGGCAGTACTTCGTCCAGTGCTTTTTCGTATTTATCCAGAATTTCTTTTTCTATCTTGTCGATTTGTGCAAAGACTTCTTCGCGGTCTTCCAGTTCCAGGCTTTCGATACTCGCTTTCAGTTCTTCCACTTTCGCACGTTCGGCGGTAGCCGACTCATGGATATATTTTTTGAGTTCTTCCGTTTTGGCACGGAGTGCGTCGTTGTCCAGTTTCTCAATCTCCGGGTAAGCAGCTTTGATTTTCTCCACCCAGGGCTTGATTTCTTTCATGTCTCGCGTGGATTTGTTTCCGAAAATCGAGCTTAAAATTTCATTAAATCCCATGTTATATTATTTAGTTTATTATTATTTCTTGATTGTCTGCACGGCATTTTTTTCACTTTCCGGGAAAGAGGAACGGCATAAACCTGTTGCCAAGCTGTGCAGAGTGATTATAAAATCCGCGCAAAGTTACATTAAAATGCTGATTTATTTATGTTTTGCGCATGGTTTTTGTGAGGAATCTTTTACCGAAGATCGGTAATAGGGGCAGAAGAAGAGGCATTGGGAGCCCGGATGCGCATGAAATGAGCCAGTGTAGGCGCAATATGGTCAATGGTTACAGGGGTCTGAATAATGGCCGGTTTCACGGAATGTCCCATGAAGATCAGCGGTGCGGGGATATAGGAGTGGCGTACCACCTTGTTTTCATTGCCGTTTTCGCTGACAATGGTCCATCCCGGCAATACATCGATTACGAGGTCGCCGGAACGTTTGCGGTGATAGCCGTTACGTATTCTGTATATTTCCGGAGTCCATGAACCCAGGAGAAGCCGATAGGCGGAATATGCCTCGTTTACTCCACTGAACTGCATCAGGAAGTCGGCGGACTTTTCCTGCACTTCTGTCTGGTTCAGTTGCTTTTGTTCCAGTAGTTTATGGTTCAGGTATATTTGCTGGTCATGATAGGCTTCTACATATTTCCCTTCTCCGTAAGTAGCCATCAGAAACATGTTCAGCAATGCGGTGCAGCGGTTGAGATGGAACTCTCCGGTCGGTATTTTGTACAATCCCGAATCGGTTGATTCGCTGTCCGTATATCCGGTGGAAGTGACAAAAATAAGTACATTTTGCAGGCCTACTTTCTTGTCGAGCAGGTCAAGCAGGTTGGCAATGCTGCGGTCGAGGCGTACATACGTATCCTGAATTTCCATGGCGCACTCTTGTACGGACTTGTGTGCATAGTTGCCGGCATAGTAAGTAAGTGCCAATAAGTCAGTAATGTCATCCATGCCGACCGAACCTTTTCCGATTGCTTCTTCGGCGAGGGCGTTTACTTCATCGTTGACGAATGGGCTGGTGATGAAGCGGCGGAACTTATTGTTACGGTCGTCATCAAATTTATATTTGAATACCACATCCCGCCAATCTGGCAGAAAAGTGTACATGCCACGTGGAAAAACAGGTTCCCATGTGACACTGGAGATGCGGGAGTCGATGGCTTGGCGGTCGTTATATTGGCTTGCCCACCAGGGGAATTCGCCATAATAGGTCGTTCCGCTCCATTTGCCGGTTGTGGGGTTGATCCAGAATGCTCCGTTTCCTGCATGTCCGGCAGCGAAGATGGCTGCGTCGCAGTAAGGGGCGATGGCGTATACGAGACCTTTGCCTTGTGTCGCTATTTTCAGCTCGTCGGCAATGGTAGAGGTTAATAATTTCGTCGGGGCACAGGTCTGATCGGTATAATATCCCATGAAGGCCGGGTCGTCCGTACTGTTGACAGTGCGCAGGGTGGAGACGTCCATCCATCGGTTCGAGATAATTCCATTGACGGAAGGGGTCGATCCGCTGTAGATGGCTGCCATGGCAGAGGCACGGTCTACGCCGCTGAATGTATATTCTGCATTGTGGAATACTCTTCCCTCTTTCCAGAGCCGTTTGAAGCCTCTTTCGCCGTAGAGTGACGAGAAGGCTTCCAGATAGTCCGTACGCAGTTGGTCAATCGTGAGCCCTACCACAAGTTTAGGGGCAGTAGGCAACGACTGAGCTTGTAGCCCGGTGAAGGTCAATACGGTAATCAGGGAAGTGAGTAGTCCTTTCATTATTTCTTTTTAGAGGTCAAAATCAAATTGCTCGCTGAACGTATCAGCAAACAGAGTGCCAAAGGTACAACAGCAAAGTCAAATCTTTGCGGAATTACCGGAAAAAGCACTATAAAAAGTGTTAAAATAATAAGATTTAAGGTCAAATACCAACATTTCTTCCCTTTTCGGACACAATATATGATGTAAGGAAGGAAAAGAAGCTGGCCCGGATGAAAGACAAATAACAGGAAATTGGAGCTGACAGCCGGGTGTTCGGAGAAGAGGGCCAGGAACGCAAGGATACATCCTGCGATACCTGCCGTACCGAACAATATGAGGTCGACTCCCCAGAGTCCTGTCCGTCGGCGGATGCCGTAAATGGTAGCGGCGGCGGTAAGTATAAAGAGGAGAAGAGCGGATTGCAGCGGAGTGGGTATCCAAAAGCTTTCATCTTCTTCGGGAGTGGCATCCACAATCAGTTCGCTGTCCGTTACAAGCGGGCGTTGAATGGAATCACCGGTAATTTGTGCGCCGGCAAATGCATCCATTAGATAGAACGGGGCAAACATCATCTGTCGCTGCGTGATAGGCCGATCGGCTTCGCTTCCGATACATAGATCAATGCCGAAACGTGCCCACGGATGTCCTTTGCAATATTGGTGGACGATCTCGCGGAAGGTACGTGAACCGTCTTGCGGTTCTACGGGATAAATCACTTTGCCTGCAATACTTTCTTCTATCTTGTCGCGGGGACGGGTGGCACAATTATCGTAAAAGAAATTATAACGGTATACCCGGTTTTCGGGGCGGTAATTTTCTTGTAACAGGCGGATTAGTTCGGCCTTTTCTTCGTTGTTCAGGTTAAGTGTCTGTTGCCATACGCTGCGTCCGAAATAGGCATATTCTCCTGCAAAATGAGGGTAGTCGATCACTCCCAGCCGGTAGTCCGTTTCTCCGAGTGAGAAGCGGAGAGCGAAGTTAGGGATGTCAAAGCTGAATAAGCCGTAATTGAATACGACGTCAATCCCTTGTGAGGGATTTTCGTAACGAATGGCAGTGTGTCCGAACAGGGTGTATATCACTTCTCCGGGAGCACAAGTCAGCAGGCTAAGACGGATAGAGTCATTGCTGTTGGCAGTTGTTTGTCCAATGGGCAGGAGCAACAGGAAAAGAGAGAAGATTACATATAAAAAAGACCGTTTCATCAGTAGGTTCGTTTTATTTTGGCAGCGAATATACAAAGAATTGTTGGATTCGTGAAACAGAGGCTCTGTTTTATCAAAATAGAGCCTCTGTTTGGGGTAAATAGAGCCTTCATTTGGGTGAAATAGAGCCTCTGTTTTACCGGAATTATACACGTAAAAGCGTGCCACTAACCGTGCTACCCCTTTTGCATGTATAATTGATTGTGAATTAGTGATTTATCTCCTGCTGAAAAATGGAGGCGTGCCACCAACCGTGCATATATAAATAAAAATATATATTATTCTATATTATATAGTTCGCCCGACACACTTTTTTGAGAGAGAGAACATAAGAAGAACCAAAAAAGAAGATAATTTCTCTCAGATGTTTCGATTTCTCTTTTTTTACTTTACCTTTGCGCCCGCTAAAAGATAAGAATGCATTGAATTTAATTATCGACATAGGAAATACCGCTGCGAAGGTTGCCCTCTTTGACGGTGGGGAAATGGTGGAAGTGCTGACCGAGTCCAATCAGTCATTGGATTGTCTGGAAGCTCTTTGTGCCAAATACCCGGTTGAGCAGGGAATTGTAGCTACCGTGATTGATTTAAGCGAACGGGTGCTTGCGGCTTTGGTCGCCTTGCCTTTCCCTTTGCTGTGGCTCGATTCGAAGACTCCGCTTCCGGTCACCAACCTGTACGAAACTCCCGAAACGCTGGGATACGACCGAATGGCTGCTGTGGTGGGAGCGAATGAGCAATATCCTCGTAGAGATATATTGGTAATTGATGCGGGAACTTGCATTACTTACGAGTTTATAGACTCGAAAGGACAGTATCATGGTGGTAATATTTCTCCCGGTATGCAGATGCGTTTCAAGGCACTCAACCAGTTTACCGGACGCTTGCCTCTTATTGACTCCAACGGGCGCAAACTCCCCATGGGGCGGGATACCGAAACGGCTATACGCGCCGGGGTGTTGAAAGGTATGGAATACGAAATTTCAGGTTATATTGAGTCTATGAAGCATAAATATCCTGAAC
>OBKF01000480.1_pt1 | contig 17544 bp, 19 predicted proteins | sample 1481561 | NCBI WGS metagenome assembly OBKF01 (sample SAMN00265068, study PRJEB22529) | human gut metagenome
CTCCGGAGTCTGTTAAGGATGATATTTCTATAATGGGCATAGTGATTTCTTTAAACGATCTATTTTATTGCAGCAATGATAGTATGCGCTTCTTACTTACCGATGCAACATGTAGAACTATTTAATTATGAGAATCTTACGCTTAAAACGGTAGAAAACCTTTTCTTACTTGTTCCGCGGTAGAAAAAATGGCCATTTTTGCCGTTCCAACGTTCGTTCTCTTGAGTCATGGAAAAACTGAGTTTTCCATCCAGAAGTACACCTCTTTTTCTAAGTACAAAGGTACGATTTTTCTGTCATATTATCGCCAACTGTTGTCAACTAAATGCATTGAGATAGTATATTCTTTCCTCGAAAAGAGAAAAAGTATTGTAGTAAGTTTTGATTTTGCTGGTAAAAAGAAAAATTATGGCAAAGCCATTTCTTCTTTTCCCTTCTTATGACTTTACTTTATTATCCGTATATATGAGTACGACATTAAAGTAAAGTTGTTTTTTCTTTCACGGCAAGTGCATATAGGTACGAAATATACGTGAAAATATCGTCGATTATGTCAACTAATTGCAGGACGCTCTCACTTGTCGATCTTCAATCGTGAATCACGATGGCTGCTTGTCTGTCGTATACTTTATCTATATCTATGACTCCTCGTTTTACGGGGTCATCCTATTCTACACGTTCCAATGTTGAATCCATGATTAACGACGAGGCTGTGTTTTACCACGTCATCTTCTTCCGCCATTTTCATCTACGACTATTTAATTTTGCAGCCAAAAGAAAATCTAATGTCTTGTTGTAGGGGTGCACTGTTTTAGTGCCTCCCCCATTTGAATGTATGAATCGATTACTCGGTGTTTTACCGAGTCTTTAGATTCTGTATGATGATAGAGGCAACCATATTCGGTTCTAACTTCTGCAGAAGGTGGTTAGCTCTGTACCTCCAGGGGTGACCGTTTCAGTTACTCCTTTGCATAACCAAGTTCACCTTTCTCATCGATAAACATCTCATTATGCTTGTGAAAAGAAAATCTAATGATTCATGGTATGGAGCCCTGTTTTAGGGCGTCAATATAAAAGTAGGAGATTATTCGAACCAATGTCGCAAATCGCTATGGTGGTTTGACTAGGGCATCGTAACGAATTGTTGCATACGCAAACTCTCTTTTCAAAAAGAGAAAAAATCATGGCATGTGATAGTGGTGGGACGTTTCATCCTATCATCATTTAATAATACGCTATGCACGTGATTAAAGCAAGTTAATTACGTGATTGGCTTGAGGTCGTGATTCCCGACCCTGTTTACTTCTATTTAGAATCTTGGAGCCAGATTCGTTGATGTAAGTCGTCAGTTGCTCACCGCAGGAGCTAGGGGGTAACGTTTGGTTACATCCCTTTCATCTACATGTTGAACAGTAGCATCATAGATTCTTCTGTATCCTAATGCTAAATTTTACTTGTGATAGGGTGTTCGATTTTAGAACATCCCTCTCTTCGTTAATAAAGGTGACGGATTGACTTCCTCGTTGAAGGTTCTCCCAAAGGGAACATACCACCTTTCTCATCAACAACCGTCTCATTTTCGGGTGAAAAGAAAATTATGGCAAAGCCATTTCTTCTTTTCCCTTCTTTTAACTTTACTTTATTATTCGTATATATGAGTACGACATTAAAGTAAAGCTGTTATTTCTTTTGGTGGCAATCATTATGGAAAATGTGAAATTCGTCCACTATTTAAGGGCGGATTATGTGAAATGTATGCTTGTTAGGTCTAAAAAAGATTTTTAAATCATATTTTTCGATTGAAATATTCCGTCAAAAGAAAGAAATGAGTAGTTTTGTGTTATAAATATCAGCATAATACAGATAAACCCTATATTATGCAGATAACTATTAGTTTAATGATAGATACGACTGCTTATGAAAGATTTTTACGAATACTCTACTCCCGAATTGGTACGTATGTTAGGTGAACGCTTCAAGGAATATAGAATGCGATGCGATCTGACTCAAAAAGAAGTATCGGAACTATCTGGTGTTGGCCTTACTACTATACACAAGTTCGAGAATGGTACAGCTGGAAATATTTCATTGTCAACATTCATTCTATTACTGAAAGTGATTGGACAAATCAACTATTTAGATGACTTACTACCAGAGTTACCCCCATCACCTTATCTTATGCGAAGAAATGAAAAGAAAGCACAACGTATAAGACATAAAATTTTGAAAAAATAGGATGGATTTATGGTTATAATCAGCCAAATCGCCTAAATAAAGTGAGATTTGGCTAGATATGATAAAAAAACAGATGAAAATCGAAGAAGCTATACTTTATTGCCTCGCAACTCAGAACCGACGAACGAGTGAGAGCAAAATCAAGCTTGCTTGTATTTTGCCGAGCGAGGAGGAGGAAGACGAAGTCAACCGAGGGATGCGAACGGAACAGATAGCGGAAATGATTAACCGCCAACGACTGCACATTCGCAAGGATGGACAACCCGTTACAGCCAATCAAGTTTATGCGGTAATTTGTCGCAATCCCGACACTTTCACAAAGGCAGAAGGACGGATTATGTTGATGATATAATAGATAATTATGCTAGCATATACGTGAAAATTTCACCGATTACGTCAACTAACTGCTGGACGACTTCACTCTTAATAGGGGTGTTATTGTTATTGTAAAAGGAAAACACTATTCAGTAAGGGAGAAAAAAGTGAGTTGTGGAAGATAGACACTCACTTAATAGCTTCTAAAGAGGCAAAGCCTCTCTTTTCTTTTCCCTTCTTTTAAACTTTACTTTAATCAACGTATATATATGTACGGCTATAAAGTAAAGTGTTTATTAATGAGGGGAACTCCTAAAAATGCGCTATTGCTTGTGGAAATCTATCAAAAATCACCACATTTCCACAACGGATAAGCTACTTTTTAAATTTGTACTTAATAAAACGATGAAGTGCAACTATGTAAAAATGTTGACTCTTCTTATCATAATGCGTCATGTTAACAATATCGTACAATACTGATTAATAGGGTTATAATACGTAGTATTGAAAATAAAACTCTGCGAAATCCTATTTTTAAAGACACTTTTCGCTGAGTTTTGAGAAATTTTATATAGCTTTGCATACTACTAAAAGTAACTTTCGTGGAAACGAATTTCGGTGTACACATGGACAAATCTTCCATCGTGTGCAGACATTTCGGCAAGAACAACCAATGCATCCGAATACGTTGTCCTTTCTTTCCCAAGCATCAGTAATGACTAATATTTAATTGCACTTTATGAGAGTATTGATTTTATGCACAGGCAATAGTTGCCGTAGTCAGATGGCACACGGATTCCTTCAGTCTTTCAGTCGTTACTTTGAAGTGCATTCTGCTGGGACTAAACCGGCCGAAAGGGTGAATCCTAAAGCCATTGAAGTGATGAAGGAAGTGGGTATTGACCTATCCAGCCATAGACCCAAAAGTGTAGAAATATATCTCAACGATGAGTGGGATTATGTGATAACCGTCTGCGGTGGAGCCAATGAGAGTTGCCCCAACTTCATAGGCAAAGTAGGCAAGCGACTACACATTGGTTTTGACGATCCTTCAGATGCAACGGGTACGGATGAATTTGTGATGAACGAATTTCGCAGAGTGAGGGACGAAATCCAAGCGAAGTTTAAGGAAATCTTCTTATAAGATAATATGCAACCACCGAAGATGGAATGCTCCACCCCAGAAGAAAGGCGAGCCTACGTCCTCGAAGACTGGAAGTGCCTGCACGATTGCGAGGCGTGTGGCAAGTGTCGTATCCTGAAAGGTCGGGATGCCGAAATCCTTTATGCTGACTACATTGAGGGTAAGCGAAGTTATATGGATATTACATTGGAGATTAGAAATCGTTCGATCAGATAGCTATGTCCATTTGTTGCTATATGACACCCATGAGTTGATAAAAACAGTTTGATACCTTCGGAAATCGCTCTAAAATCAAAGGATTTCCGAAGGTTTCAGCGTGCTTTTCGATCTAATTAGATGAATCTTTTCTTTTCTCCTTGATTTTGATATGAGCTATAGAAATAAGAAAGCATTCTATAAGGTGACAATACCGAATTATTTGCAATATTCCGGTATTACAAATATTGTTCTTGCAATGAATATCAAAAAGAGATGTAATATGCTTATGGTTAGGTTGATATATATGTAATTTATAGTGTAGGACGAAGCTTATAGGTGAAATTTACGACTGTTTATACCGATTTATTTGCAATATTTCGGTATTCCATTAGCCAGCATTGGAAGTGTTACTCTTAATTCTGATTATTAAGTGTATAATACTGATAAAACAATATAAATATGCGAGAATCTGCTATATTTAGAGAATTAATTACTATCTTTGCATTGGAAGTCAAATTGTCGTGTATGAAACTTAATAGAATTAAGACTGTTTTAGTGGAAAAAGATATGTCCCAAACAAAATTGGCAAATGAGTTGGGAATGAGTTTTAGCACAATAAATGCCTATTGTTGCAATAGGCAGCAGCCATCCTTGGAATTGCTTTATAAAATATCTGAAATATTGTCAGTTAGTGTAAGAGAACTTTTGTTTGACAACAAGAAAACAGTATAGCTTATGGATAAGAATCTGAAAGATATAACATATTTCATTTCGTTCTGTATTGAACAATACATGAATGAAAAAGGTATAAACGAGGATGAAGTTATCTCGATATTCTCAGAGTATGGTGTTTTTGATTATTTGAAAGATTATTTTGATGTTCTCCACACTCAAAGTAGACAATGGCTTGTTGCGGATATTGAGGAATTTATAAACGATAGAAAAAAATAAGCATATGATTCTTTATCACGGAAGTATAGAAATTGTTGATAATCCAGAGATTCGTATCCCAAGCAGGTCTTTGGATTATGGTTCAGGGTTTTATACAACAACATCTTTTAAACAAGCTGAAGATTGGGTTAAACGGAAATTGAATACAAACATTCACACTGGTTACGTCAACGTGTATGAATTTGACGAGAATATGATTGAGGGTCTTAAATCTTTGCTTTTTGAATCACCCACTGAAGAATGGGTTGATTTTGTGATGGATAACCGTACTAACAAAGATTTCAATCACGATTTTGATATTGTATATGGTCCGGTTGCCAATGATAAAGTATATGCCGCTTTTGCACTCTATGAAGGAGGTATTATCGATAAGCAGAATCTAATCTCTGAATTAAGAGCATACAAGTTAGTAGATCAATATCTATTTCATACAGACAAGGCTTTAAAGGCCTTAAAATTCATCGAAGCTAAGGAGGTCACATTATGATAGGCGAAATTAACCAAGGCAATCTACACTTACTATTACCTTCAAAGGTAAGCTGGTTGGCAAGCATGCTTGTTGAGTATAAGGGATTGAGCATTGTTGATGCCATTAAAAAGGTCTATGCTTCTAATTTGTACAAAAAACTTAAGATTGAAAGTACAAAGACATGGCATTTAGGGCCAGTTGCATTGTATCAAGAATTAGAATCAGAACTCACATAAACTTTTTTATATACTCTGTATATAACCCATTATCAGGCAATTTACCTCTTGAAAATTGTGCGAGTATGCTTTGATAAATTGAAGAAAAAAGCATTACCTTTGCAGTCCATTTAGGTATAATCTGTAAAAAGTTAAAGATGCAGCAAAATAGAATAAACATATTAGTAACCACTCTTGATCGAGGCACAAAATGCTTTGAGGGTATGCTGTATGCTACTATTTCGTGCATTGAACCAACAGCCTCTATTGGGAATACTATCCAACTGAAACATACACGAACCTGGATATTATAGATGCAGATATCCTAGTTACGAAGAATAGACAAGAATCGTTGGAAAGTCCCTACCAAGCTTTTCAACGATTCTTTGTTTATGCCCATTGGTGACGTCTTCCTCTCCGTCTATTCCGTCCAATGGAAATCAACAAACTTTATTATTAACCACGCAGTGATGCGTACAAAAGAAGAAGAGATTATGAATTACAAATTTGACGGAGCAAAGGTGTATTTTACATCAGATACACATTTCAATCATGCAAACATCATCGGTTTTTGCAGTCGTCCGTTCAAGAATGTGAATGAAATGAACGAAGCCCTTATTGCGAACTGGAATCGTGTAGTAGGAGTGGATGATATTGTCTTCCACTTGGGTGATTTTTGTTTAGGAGGCTCTGCTGAATGGACAAATGTACTGAACAGATTGAATGGGAAAATCTATCTTATTGTCGGGAACCATGACATGAAGAATCTCAGGCAAAGCTATTACGATAGATTTGAAGAGATTGTGATGCAGAAGCACATAGAGATTGGCAAACAGAAGATTTATCTGAACCATTGTCCATTCTTGTGCTATGGTGGAGCTTATAAAGATACTTGGCAACTGTTTGGACACGTTCACACCAGTAAGAATAATACGGGTAAGGATGCATCAAGATTGAATATGCTGTTCCCTACACAATATGATGTAGGCGTAGACAATAACAACTTTACACCTGTTTCTTTTGACCAGGTCAAGGCGATAATACAGAAGCAGGTTGAACAATTTAACAAGAATAACAGAAATGGAAACTAATGATAGACAGATAATATTTAACAGGCAATTCTTCATTGACTTGGCAAAAAATGCGGAATTGAACGTCTCTCATATTAGAGAATTGTCCGAAGTTGAGAATCATGAAATAGTTGTTGGCGACAAGTTGCTTGATATGCTTGTTGAAGTACAGTCCCAATTTGAACGATTGGAAGCCATGGGTGACGACGAGTTCAGAGCTTTTCACATAGAGGTTCCTCGCAATGGGGAAACTGCGAAGAGGAAATTGCTGACGGTGAGTATAAAAACAGTGAGGAGTATATCGAAGATTGGAAATCATATAATCCAATGGAAACTTATTGGTTCCATGTAAGTGTTGCGAGATACAATGAATATCGTTCCTTGATTTTCAACAACAAGAAACTTCGACATTTTGTAATTACCAACCGATCATCGTATGCATTGCGAGAATCCGGCTTTCAAAATGGCCAATGGTATGAGGATTGTTTGACAAAGATATTTTCATACTTGAAGATCTTGATTGATGCCATAGTGTCTAATCCTGATGGTTATAATGAATATGTATCAAAAAATCTCCCTTATCAGTTGCGATATGGTCGCATCGCTCGAAAAGATTTCAACAGGATTGAACCTCGTTTCAAGATAGAAGTTGAAGATAGGGAGTGGGCAATAAAGGCATTGGAAGCTTCTGTACGAAATGAAATAGCAGAACCTTTAAGCACAATGACCATCAGACAATACTGCAAGTATTTTCGTATAGGTCATGAAGCGTATTCACGCTATTTTCAAAAGGTGTCTCCAAGGTATACCAAGAGTATAATTCTGGAAGATATACCAGATGAACTGTATGATGTGGCATATTACAATAAGGCGGAATTTAAGCAAATAGATGAAAAATACAATCTCGACAGTGAGGCCGATTTTAAGAAGTTCGCAAGAGACCACTATGGAGAATTGGGCTTTTCACGTCTGAATATTTGTGCATCCAACTTTCAAAGAAAAGGTTGGGTAATAGATGTGTATAATAGCTATTCTGCTAACGTTGATGTTGCAATAGATGTTGCGACTGCTATATATAAGTCTGGTGCGCCATTGGATATATCTGATGCAGAAAAGTTGTTGAAAATACTCAATGAGGAAGATTATGTTGGCCTTTTGCCACGTACTTTCCATGACTACATGAATCACCACGATGAGGGAACAGTTTATGAATTGCCATGGGAGTACCAACTTAGTGATAAGTCAGAATCTCTGCTTACAAAAGCTCAATATGATGAAATAATCTCTCTGGCCGAGTGGGATGAAATAGAAAAAGTTAAAGTTAAAAAGTAACGAATAAAATTATGAAGATACAATACGCATCTGATATACATTTGGAGTTGTCAGATAATTCAAGATTTATAAAGAGTATGCCATTTGAGGTGGCTGGAGATGTTCTGGTCTTTGCTGGTGACACTGGCTATCTACGAGATAGAACATTGCCGAACTTGAAGTTTTGGAAATGGGCATCTGCCAATTACCGTGAGGTGCTACTAATTCCTGGCAACCATGAGTTTTATGGCAATGGCGATGTGCTGGCTTATGGCGATAGTTGGAGCAGGGAGATTCTTCCCAATGTCCATTACCATCAGAATAAAGTGGTACGCATTGATGATACAGACTTCATCCTTTCAACCTTGTGGTCACACATATCACCTCAAGATGAATATTTTGTCAGTCGTGGCATGAATGATTTCAGGCAGATACTGTATGGTGGGAGCAGATTCACCACCGATGATTTCAATGTCGAGCACCAGAAATGTTTGGCATTTATCAAGCAAAGTGTTTCAGAAAGTGATGCCAAGCACATAGTGGTGGTTACCCACCACCTCCCTACATTAGAGGTTGTCGCACCCCAGCATAAAGGAAGTCTATTGAACAGCGCCTTTGCAACCGAACTGGGTGATTTTATTGCCGACAGCCGAATAGATGTATGGATATATGGCCATTCACATACCAACATTGATACCGTTATCGGGAATACTCGTATTGTCAGCAATCAGATGGGATATGTGTACTATGGTGAGCATCTGCAAGATTTCAAGGGCGATAAGTTTATTGAATTATGATTCTATGTACATATATAATTATGTAAGTATATAACTAAAAGGGAGTAGTGTTGTAAGCACTGCTCCTTTATTTTTCAGTGTGAATTTAAAATTACAGGACATATCAACTTTCTTTATACATTCCTGGGCGTCTGAATTTGGCTTCTTCTTTTATCCTTTGGTTTAACTCAGAATCTGGTGGAATAATCTCATACTCGAATGCTTTCTCAAAAGCTCGCCTGCCTGCCTCAGTCATCAGTCCTCTATCTTCAAGATCCACGCATCTGTCCATGTTCAGCGGATTCCAATGACTTTTTGCTCGGCGAGGAGAGAGGCGTTGAGCTAACTGACCATCGGGCAACCGCTTCAATGTAGAGTCAATCCAACCGAAACAAAGAACTTCTTCCACCACTTCAATGTATGGAATAGCAGGCCATTCGGGTGGGCGCTTACTACGATAAGTCACCACCCAACAACACTTCTCTATGTTGTGGTCCTCTTTGAGCCATTGCCGAAGCTCAGAACGATTCCCAAAGTGTAGTAGATTTATAACTTCCATGACTTTAATCATTATAAAACTCTTATGTAAAGTTACGAAAAATACGAGAATTGGACAAATTTCATTCAATTTATTCGTTGTTTTACCGTTGATTTAATATATTTGCGTATAAATTAAATGCATTAGATCGTTATGACCAATCTTAATAGATTAAAAGTTGTACTTGTAGAACAAGGTAAAACCGGAAAATGGCTTGCTGGAGAGATAGGTAAATCTACATGCACAGTCAGCAAGTGGTGCAGCAATACTGTTCAACCAGATCTTAAAACGCTAAATGATATAGCCAATATCTTACAAGTGGATGTGAAAGACTTAATCGTAAGCAATAGCAAACCATAAAGATATACCATTATGGATGTGAACAAGAAAGAACTAAAAGAGCAAGAGATTCGTACTCTGTTCATTACTCCCGCACTTCAGAAAAAAGGATGGGAAGTTTGTAAGAACATGCGTGAGGAATATTACTTCACAGATGGTCGTGTGCTTGTTTTAGGAAGCCAACATTCCGTAGCTGAGGGTAAAAAGGCTGATTATCTATTATATCATAAAGGAAAACCTATAGCTGTTGTTGAAGCCAAGGATAATAAACATGCCGTGGGTGCAGGCATGCAACAAGCAATAGATTATGCGTTAATTCTTGATTTAAAGTTTGCATACTCGAGTAATGGAGATGCCTTTTTGGAACACGATTTTATAACAGGCAAGGAAACAGAACTGTCACTTGATGATTTTCCTACCGAAGAAGAATTGTATAATCGCTATCTCGCATCGAAGAATTATACCCAAGAAGAGTTGAAAATCGTTGAGACTCCATTCTATTATGATGCACACAGCCATGAGCCTAGATATTATCAGCGTATTGCAGTTGATAGAACTGTAGAAGCGATAGCAAAAGGACAGCAACGCGTTCTTGTTGTGATGGCTACAGGAACAGGTAAAACATTTACAGCATTTCAGATAATACACAGACTCCATAAATGTGGAGCAAAAAAGAAGATACTTTATCTTGCAGACCGTAATATATTAATAGATCAAACTATGGTTCAGGACTTCAAACCTTTTAAGAAGTTCATGACTAAGATTACATCTGTAGGTGAAGGGGAGGATAAAATTGATTCTTCTTACGAAGTTTACATGGCTCTCTATCATCAATTGGTTGGTAAGGAAGGTAAACCAGACCCATTTTTGGAAGTTCAACCAGGCTTCTTTGATTTGATTATCGTAGATGAGTGTCATAGAGGTAGTGCTAAAGACGATTCAGCATGGCGAAAGGTATTAGAATACTTTAGCTCAGCAGCTCAAATAGGTATGACAGCAACGCCCAAAGCAGATGAAGGGGCAAATAACCTTGATTACTTTGGAGAACCAGTCTATACTTATTCGCTTCTTCAAGGTATCAATGATGGCTTCTTGGCTCCATATCGAGTTACAGCCGATTTTATCAATGTTGATTTGCAAGGATGGACACCCGAAGAAGGTGAAAGAGATTTGCTTGGACAAGAAATTGAGCAGAAACTATATCAAAGACAAAACATTGGTCGTGACATAGCCATCAAATTAAGACGGCAGATTGTAGCGAAGAGAATAACCGATATGTTACATGATATAGGCCGTATGACAAAAACAATTGTTTTCTGTTCTGACATTGAGGAAGCTGCAGAAATGAGGACACTCTTGATTAACATGAACAGTGACCTCTGCAAGAAATCGCCTTACTATGTAACTCGAATCGTAGGAGAAGACAAGGAGGGTAAGAAACAATTGGATAATTTTATCAGTGTCGATGAGCCTTATCCTGTGATTGTGACTACATCAGAACTGCTTTCTACGGGTGTTGACTGCAAAACATGTGGTTTGATTGTCATAGATAAAGAAATAGGTTCTATGACAGAATTCAAGCAAATCATTGGTAGAGGTACAAGATTAAGAAAAGATAAAGGAAAATGGCATTTGGAGATTCTTGATTTCCGCAATGCTACAGCAAAGTTTAAAGATCCTGCGTTTGACGGAGACCCAGAACCTCCCCAAAAGAAAAAAGGGTCAAAACCATATAATATTGTTGACACACCACCAACAGTCGTGTCTGAGCCTCACGAGAAATATATTATTAAAGGTCATGATATTCGTATAGCCCATGAAATAGTATCTGTATTAGGTGAAGATGGCAAGACTATGAGAACGGAGAGTGTTCAATCATTTGCACGTACTCAACTACTTCGTCATTACAAGAGTTTGGATGACTTTATTCAAACTTGGACAGAAGCAGAACGAAAACAAGCCATAATGGACGAGTTAAAAGAGTATTCAATCCTAATAGATGCTGTTCGTGAATCAAATCCTGCCTTGAAGGATGCAGATATTTTTGACGTGATATGTCACGTGGCTTTTGACCAAAAACCATTGACTCGAAAAGAACGAGCCAATAATGTAAAAAAACGTAATTATTTTGGTAAATATGAAGGTAAGGCTCGCGAAGTGCTTGAGGCTTTGCTCGATAAATATGCGGAGAATGGAATCTTGGACTTTGAGAAAGCAAATATTCTAGAGATACCTCCATTCAACAGTATTGGAAAGCCTACAAAAATTATAAAACTATTTGGCGGCATTATAGGCTACGAGAAAGCTGTTAGAGAACTTGAATATCAGATTTATAAATCAGCATAGGGATTATGGCAGTAAATAATATCATAAAGCGAATCCAGAATATCATGCGACAAGACGCAGGTATTAACGGTGATGCACAACGTATTGAACAAATGACATGGATGTTCTTCTTGAAAGTTTACGACACTCAAGAAGAAACATGGGAGTATAAAGCTTCAAGAGAAGGAAAAGAATATCAATCTATCATTCCTGAGGATTTAAGATGGCGAAATTGGGCGATTGATGAAAAGGATGGTGAGGCATTAACTGGTGAAGCCTTGCTCTCCTTTGTCAATGAGAAGTTATTCCCAACCTTAAAAAATCTGCCAGTAGATGCCAATACACCTAGAGGTAAAAGTATTGTTCAAGAAACTTTTGCAGACTTGAACCAGTACATGAAGAACGGAACACTCCTTCGTCAAGTAGTCAATATTGTAAATGAAATTGAATTTGATGATGCTGATGATCGACATACTTTTGGAGATATATACGAAGGTATCCTTAAAGACCTTCAATCTGCCGGAAATGCTGGTGAATTTTATACACCACGTGCTTTAACTGACTTTATTGTGATGATGCTTGACCCCAAGTTGGGTGAGAGCTTTGGTGATTTTACAAGTGGAACTGGAGGCTTCTTGACATCAGCACTCAACTATATGGCTAAGAGTGTACGCTCAGCTGAGGATGGAGAGAAACTACAAAAGGCTGTTGTGGGACAAGAATGGAAACCTTTGCCATATCTTTTAAGTATAACAAACCTTTTGCTTCATGATATAGAAGCTCCCAATATAACGAATTGTGATTCTCTTGGTACCAATGTGAGTGATTTCAAGGAATCGGATAAGGTTGATGTTATTGGTATGAATCCTCCATATGGTGGAAGTACTGAAGATAGTGTTAAAAGCAATTTCCCATTACAGTACCGTTCAAGCGAAACTGCCGACTTATTTATTGCCCTAATTATGTACCGTCTAAAAGCTGGTGGTCGATGTGGTGTAATTATTCCTGATGGTTTCTTGTTTGGAACTGATGGTGCAAAATTGGCTTTGAAAGAGAATCTGCTACGCAAGTTTAATCTTCATACGATTATACGTTTGCCTGGTTCTATATTTGCTCCTTATACGTCAATCGCCACAAACATTCTATTCTTTAACAACGAAGCTGCCGAGGGATGTGAAGAAGGATTCAAGACTAAAGAGACATGGTTCTATCGCCTTGATATGCCTGACGGGTATAAGCACTTCTCTAAGACCAAACCAATGAAAGTGGAACATACTCAGCCTATTCAAGACTGGTGGAATGACAGAAAAGAGATTGTAGGTGAAGAATTTGGAGATAAAAGTCGTGTCTTTACAGCACAGCAATTGCTTGATTTAGACTGTAATTTCGACCAATGTAAGTTCCCAAAAGAGGAAGAAGAAATTTTACCACCGGCAGAACTTTTGAAGCAATATTTTGAAAAGCGTGCAGCACTTGATCATGAAATAGACAAGACACTCGCTGCGATTCAAAAAATTTTAGGTATAGATATCAAGTCTGTTAACTAACTGTAATTGAAATATGAAGGATTTAACAATCTCAAATATAGAAAGGCAAAATGTCCTTAACAATCGTTTTGCTGTTAGCAAGATGCAGGAGCACCTTGATATTGAAGGAATGCTCTTTGAGGGAGAATATCGTTTTACAAAGAAAATGGTAGCTGACTTTTATGAAATAGAAGAACGAACCATAGAGCGTTACTTGGAGAAATATTCAGATGAATTATCTGCAAATGGTTATGTTTTATGTAAGGGTAAACGCTTGAAAGAGTTGAAATTACAATTTGCTCACGTCATAAATGTCGGGAGCAAAACAACTCAACTAGGATTATTTAATTTCCGTTCTTTCTTGAACATGGGTATGCTTCTTACAGAGAGTGAGCAAGCAAAGAAAATCAGAAGTTTAATTCTTGATTTTGTGATAGCTACCATAAACGAAAAGACAGGAGGCGGTACAAAGTACATTAACAGAAGAGATATAAATTATTTGCCAGCAGCTATAACTGAAGAGAACTATCGTAAGAATCTTACATCTGCCATAAACCAATATGTTGATGGACACCAAACATATAAATATGCTCAGATAACAGACTTTATATATAAGGCTGTATTTAAGGAGAATGCAAAAGAATACAGGGAGGTGTTACGTTTAGATTCAAAAGATAATGTTCGACACACCTTGTATGCTGAAGTGTTGTTGGTTATCTCTTCATTTGAGAATGGTGTAGGTGCAGCTATATGTGAACGTTTTAAGGATAATGGAGGCAGAATGCTTAGCCTTGAAGAGGTCGAAAGAATTGTAAATGAACTGGCAGAACATCCTATGCAGAAACCATACTTGAATGATGCAAGGACAAAAATGGCATCGAGAGATTTTAGTTTCAGAGAAGCATATCACGGCAATATAGCAGAATATCTTCAAGCAGTTACTCCAGAAGAATTTGAACGATTCATCGGAGACCAGTCTATTGATTTTGACCATATCTTAGCAGAGAATAAAGATGTGCTTAAACGGTTAAAACAAGCTGAAGATGAATAAGGATATTGTTTATATAGATTATGACGAAGCTCTATGCGTCTATGGTAAGATGATAGATGCCAGTGACGGAGGATTCGAAGGAGTCCGTGATGAAGGAGGCATTCGTGCTACTCTTGATTTTGTGCAAAATGATTTGTACTATCCGACATTCGTTGATAAATTGACCTATCTGATGTACAGATTTTGTTCTGGGCATTTCTTTAATGATGGAAACAAGCGTATTGCATTGACTTTGGGCACATACTTTTTGCATAAGAACAATTATTATTGGCATGCTTGTACTTGCATGAGAGCTTTGGAGTCTATCATCTACCATGTAGCTGCATCTAATATAGACCAGGACTTATTATTGCGTATTATTGATAGTTTTATGTCTGGTAAAGATTACGATGAAGAGTTGAAAATCGACATTGCCAATGCCATGAGTAAGGGTAAGTTAGGAATTGAAGGAGAAGATTATGATGAAGAATAGATATATCCAATACATGTTATTTTTCATAACAATGTTGTTTACTGTACCAACATTAGCACAGACTGTTGGCTATACACATAAGCCATTAGCAGCGGAAGGTTGTAGTATGAACTATAGCATAGCCAAACAAGAAGGGAAATTTTATATAATTGCGACAGTAAAATCAGATAGGCTTCTTTTCCTTCAGCAATCTACGTGTTGGTTAAAAACCTTTGAAGATGATGTGATTAAACTAAAAGGTAGTTCAATTGGCAATGGTTCAGAATCTTTAGGTATAGTATCAGGTAACATAGTTATACCCGTAACTGAAATTAGCTCTACGGCTCAATTTGAGATTTCTGAAGAACAGCTTGCCCTGTTGAACAAAGGAATTTCAAAGGTAAGATTATCGACAACCCCAATAGAGCATGAAAAGAACTTCAAGAAGGATAAAATTGGGAAGAAGCTTCATCAGTTTTATTTGAGAAAGAAAAATCAAGATGATTCATTCTAATTTATAACAGCTTTCATATGAATGGGAAACAATTAAAGAACAGCATACTACAATGGGCGATACAGGGAAAACTTGTACCGCAGGATCCTAATGACGAGCCGGCATCAGTTCTGCTTGAGCGTATTCGTGAGGAGAAAGCACGCCTTGTAAAGGAGAAGAAAATCAAGAAAGATAAGAATGAATCAATCATTTTCCGTGGTGACGATAATTCCCATTATGAGAAGTTTGCCGACGGAACGGTTAAATGTATTGATGATGAGATACCCTTTGAAATACCTCAAAGCTGGTGTTGGTGTCGTTTTTCTGCCATATATCGATTATTAACGGACGGCACACACAATACACCGAAATATACTGAAAGTGGCGTACCTTTCATTTCTGTAAAAGATATGAGTTCTGGGAAATTATCCTTCAGCAATACCAAGTTCATCTCTGAAGAAGAGCACAAAATTCTTTCTGCTAGGTGTTGCCCCGAATATGGAGACTTGTTAATCTCAAAGGTTGGAACGACAGGAATACCATTGATAATTGACACTGACAAGGAGTTTAGTATATTTGTTAGTTTGGCACTAATCAAATTTTTCCCGAACCACATAGACAGTAAATTTTTAATTCACCTAATAAACTCTCCACTTGTCCAAGAACAAGTCAAAAGAGATACTCGCGGAGTGGGTAATAAGAACTGGGTGTTAACAGCTATCTCAAATACATTATTAGCGATACCACCTTTGGTAGAACAAAAACGAATAGTATCTAAAATCGAGGAGATAATGCCTATTGCCGATAAATATGAGAAATCGCAAGAGGCATTGGATAGACTTAATACAGATGTTTTTGACAAACTCAAGAAGTCTGTTCTACAAGAGGCGATACAGGGTAAACTTGTGCCGCAGGATCCTAATGATGAGCCTACATCTGTACTCCTTGAACGTATCAAAGCAGAAAAGACTAAATTATTCAAGGAGGGCAAGTTAAAGAAGAAGGACTTGGTAGATTCTGTCATATTCAAAGGTGATGATAACAAGTATTACGAGAAGGTTGGCTCACAAGTAACTTGTATTGACGATGATATACCGTTTGATATACCAAGTAGTTGGAGTTGGATTAGACTTGGAAATTACACCGAGGTTATTGGCGGCTATGCGTTTCAAAGCCAAGATATAAAGTCAGAAAATGGTTGTCGAGTTATTAGAATATCAGACATATCCGAAAAGGGTCTTGTTAATACTCGAAAAGCTCATTATAATGGAGAACTTGATTTATCTCAATATAGAATTTATAACAACGATATTTTAATGGCAATGACGGGAGGAACCGTTGGCAAAAGCCTTCTCCTAAAATCAGACGATAATGAAGTATTGTTGTTAAATCAGCGAGTTGCTATAATTAGAAATAGATGGTTCGATGTTAACTATATTGATACAGTTATAAAATCTGCATACATCAAAAGCATTATTGATAATAGTAAGAATTCAACCAATGATAATATTTCAATGGCAGATATCACAGGTTTCATAATTCCCATACCGCCACTGAATGAGCAACGCCGAATTATTAACAAACTTGAATTCGTAATAGCAAGTATTATGAGATAATCGATGGTGAACAGGCCCCCATAGACTCTGTATTTGACTTTCCAGAGAGCTGGCAAGTTGTTCGACTTCGTTCAATCTGCTTGCTTTCAGATGGAATTAAACAAACTGGCTCACAAGTATGTCTGGATGCTAAATATCTGCGAGGGAAATCCTCGCCAACATATCTCCAACAAGGCAAATTCGTTGAGAAAGGCGATAATATAATCCTCGTAGATGGCGAAAACTCAGGAGAGGTTTTTACTGCTCCAATTGACGGATACATGGGTAGTACATTCAAACAGTTGTGGATAAGCAGTAATCTTCATTTGCCATACGTTTTGGCATTTATACGCTATTATAAAGACGAACTGCGTAATTCCAAAAAAGGCGCGGCAATACCGCACCTAAATAAGGATATTTTTAACAATCTGATTATAGGAATACCTCCTTATGATGAACAGGTTAGAATTATCAAAATGCTTAATTCAGGGATATTCAGTAAATGTTCCTCTTTCTAAAAAATCAAGAGAAAAGCTTTGCTT
>OBKF01000493.1_pt1 | contig 17137 bp, 7 predicted proteins | sample 1481561 | NCBI WGS metagenome assembly OBKF01 (sample SAMN00265068, study PRJEB22529) | human gut metagenome
CAACTAACTCGCAATGAATTAGTTGCCTTAAATTTTATTATTTTAGGAATATCCCTACTTAGTTTCATCTTCACATCCCATCAAGCATACACCCAATAGAGATATTGAAAATAGTTTGTAGAATATATTCTTCATGTTTTTTTCTTTATAATTATCAATGAACTTAAGTTGATGCTTCTCAATTTTTGCGCCACCCCGGATTCTGTGTCAGTTCTTTATTCAATGATATCTCGCTCGGTGGAATCGGAAGCAGATAATCACGTCCCGCATCAAACTGGAACCCACGTGGAAGAACATTTTTCAGTGGATCCAAGTAATCGTTATTGTCTACCAGAACTTGAGCCAATTCTTCATTCTTCGGATCAATTGATTTATATAAAACGCTGCCGGCTCCAAAGTAAGCGCCTCCGCCACGTTTCCCCTGGAATAACTTATGTGCTCTCCAACGCATCAAATCATCCAAACGCATTCCCTGCAATGGCAGTTCAGAGCGTCTTTCCCGACGGATTTCTTGCAGATTGGCAGAAATTGTATAACCAAAATCAGGGAAATTGGGATCAATAGCTGATGGAGCGAGATAAGTGACTCCGGCCCGTTCGCGTAATGGCTTTATAGTCTTCTCCAAAACAGCAGCGCCACATTTTCCCAATTCTTCCGCAGCTTCTGCATAAGCCAGCAAGGCTTCTGCATAACGAATCATTGGAGTGGCAGTTTCTCCCTGCCCACTTACGAATGTAGTATCAATTCCCATACGGATATGATAGCCGGTAGTATTACTCTGATTTCCGGTACTTACAATTTGAGGAGGATTGATTAAATCTTTATCTTCCTCTGAATAAGCCTTCACCAGCATTTTCTTAGCTCCTTTCACTGTCATCGATTTGTATTTACAGTCCGAATGCATTACAGTGGCCAGCAACCGACCATCCCTATCCTTAAAAGATTCATTGAAATCTTTAAATTTTGCGGCTGTGGGATCAATAAAGTTGCCATCCACACTTAAATAATTATCTACTAATGATTGAGAAAGTCCGGCTGGTCCCTCAGCATCACACATTCCACTGGATAAATTCGTATTTAAACTGTGAACCAAGTTGTCGGCAATTGAATATTTCTTCCAAAACAACACTTCCTGGGTAGCCGACAAATCTTTTGAATTGAACAGGTTTCCATACGCATCATCAATATTCTTCACTGATTTATCATTCTCTTTTGTGTTTAATGTAATACCCATTTGAAACAATTCATCCCCCAAAGTAAGTACTTGCTGCAAAAAATCATCTGATTTATACTCGGCAGCGGCAAAGTCAGTACCTTTATGATATTTCTCCCACGTACCTTCAAAGAGTGCCACTCTCATCGCCATAACCATAGCAGCTTCTTTACAAATACGCAATCCCTGATATTTGCTGCGGGAATATAGCAACTCTTTAGCTGCCTTCAAATCATCAAGAATGAATTGTGCCACTGCCGAACGATCACGTGCCGGAATCTGTAACCCGCCAACGGTAGCGTTTCCATCCCAAAACTTGTCCATCACAGGAATACTGCCGAATTTAGTCAACAAGTAATAGTGCCAATATGCACGAAAGAAATAGGCTTCTCCTTTCAGAGATAATACTTCCGCTGTTTCTTCAGCTGCCGGTACTTTATAATATTCTAAGAAGTAATTGACACTACGTAGATTCTGGTATCCTTTCTGCCATTCTGTTACGCCTCCGATAGATTCTTGCAACTCCCCGTTCATACGCCTGTCATACACCATGGCTACCATATTATCACTATTCTTTTCTTCTCCCATTATTCCCATGCCATAGGCACCTGCAGAAGGAAGAGCAATATACAAACCATTGACATAATTAGTCACGGCACTTTGATTCGTCAAGAATGTCTCGCTACTGGGCACCACCAAAGGCACTTTATCCAGAAAGTCAGAACAGGAAGTCAATAAAGTACCGGCTAAAGCTACTGCTAATAAATATATTTTTTTCATCATTATCCTCTATTTAAAAAGTAAAATCAAGTCCGAATACAAAATTCCGGTTTAGCGGATACACCATACCATTACCATTAGATACGACCGGTGAGGTTAGACCCGGAGCCTCTGTAGTAGTACCTCCAGCCATTCCGTTCACCTGATTAAGCGTTTCCGGATCAAACTGTTTTGGCAATTTTGTTACAGTAAACAGGTTATCGCATGCTACATACAATTTCAGTCGACTAATACCGATATGTTTTAGCAACTTCTTATCGAAATTATATGATACAGTCAGGTTCTTCATACGCATATAAGCTGCATTCAATAAATAGCGAGTTGAATTATACCCTGTATTTACATAAAAGTCCTGATTATTTTTCCAGCTAGTCAGACGAGGCAAAAAGCCATTCGGAGTCTCCGGGCTGAAATAATCCAGATGCTCCTTGAAGTTATAGCTACCTGCACTAAACATATAGCTACTTCCCGAAATCGGGAAATCCCTTTTTGCCACTCCTTGCAATAAAGTAGATACTTCAAAACCCTTATATCCCACATTCAAATTGATACCGAACGAATATTTGGGAGTTGTATTACCAATAATCTTCAAGTCACCATGATTGTATATCGTACCGTCACCACCATCTATTTTCCCATCATTATTGGAATCTATATATTTCAAATCTCCACGACGCCACATGTCATCCGGCTTGAGCGCACTCATATCCACCTTTCGCAAGTAATCATCAATCTCACGGTTTGTCATGAAAAGGTCGTCAGCCTGATACCCCCAAATCTCACCAAGATCCATCCCTTCATAATATCCTTTATTAGGACCATACCCGGTGTGATTATTGTAAATGGTTCCATCTGGATTATTATATTTGGTAACGACAGCCTTATAGCTAAACACATTGAATCCTACGCCATAACTAAATCCACATTTCAGCTGATCATGCCAGTTCACCGAAAGCTCCCATCCGCGGTTACGCAATGTAGCATTATTTATTTTAGAGCGGTTTTCGGAAGCTATACCACTAATATCGGGAATAGCTTCGGCCGGACCAATCATATCCCTTGTCATGCGCTGGTATATATTTGCTTCTAAAGAAAGCCGATTGTCGAACAGCATCAAATCAAGTCCCAAGTTTGCATTATCCACTTTTTCCCATGTAATAAACGGACTTACCATTTTAGGGGTCTTTGCTATCGTTCCCTTGATAGCACTGGCAGAAGAGGCAGTAGGCAATAACCAACCATTAGATCCCAAAGCATCCAATGACATAGTAGCCAGATAATCGTATAATCCGGCTCCATTCTGATTACCCAGACGACCATAAGACACACGGACTTTCAATTGAGACACCGGAAGTTTCAGCCTCTGGAAGTAATCTGTTCTGGCAATATCATAACCAGCAGAGAATGAAGGGAAAAATCCCCAACGGTTTCCTTTTGCAAAACGTGAAGAGCCATCATAACGCCCGCTGAACTCAAAGAAATATATATTGTCATAATTCCAGTTCAACTTAAGGTAAGCCCCCATTGTAGCCCAATGTGTACGATCTTCTCCGGCTATGACGTTCCCGCTGGCATTTGCAAAAGAAAAGATATCATTACTCATCATTCCATCTTTATACATATACTCATTGGAATCTTCTTTCATTTCCATTTGGAATCCCGCCATTGCCTTGAAAGAATGTTTTCCCCATTGCTGAATATACATACTGGACACATTAGGCGACAAATAATAATTGAACAGACTTCCACGGGCATAAGAACCGAACTTCATTAACTTCCAATCGATATTCGGATAAGAGAATCCTTGCCTGCGTCCAGTAGCATCACCCGGTTTTAGCGTCCCTAAAGGAGTTTCATATTGCGGATTCTCATATAGAATCATATTGTTATTTTCTACATCAAAACGTATCTTCATTTCAGCCGTAACATCCCATCCTTTCATTAGAGTAGCCGTAGCGGATACTGACAAGGCATCTGAAAGCCGATTATTTTCATAATTCGAATTTTGCATGAAAAGCGTTTCGTTCCAGCTGGGAATATTATATTTTGAATCAATCGGCAAATGTGTAACTTGTGACGGACGATGCGAACCTATCTTATTATAAATAATAGACTGGTTGGGCATCGGACGTTTTATCATTTGCAAAGTTATATTATTATTTAGGTTGAATCTCAACCAGTCAGTAGGCTTCGCCTGTAGCTTTGTATTCAGATTATACTTGCTCAAATCATCCTTAACATGATCCAGAAAGCCCTCCTGATAGACATATCCCATACCGATATAGTAGTTTATCTTCTGCGATCCACCCTGTACACTCAAATTATGTGAATGACGAATGGACTTATCCTTGTAATAGTATTTAAACCAATCCGTATTGCCATACTGGGCATAATATGCACTAGCCCAGTCTTCTCCGTTACTAGATACATCTATTCCCGGAAATTCCTCTGAATATGGATTCTGCATGAATCCCTTAATCTTTTCTATAACCGAGTCTGAGATTCTATTAATCCCCGAAGCAGATGCACCGGCATCATACAAAGCATTATTATAATAAGCAAACTCCAAAGAATTCATCATCTGTGGAGTACGGATAGGAGAACTAAAACCAACTGTTCCCGAATAACTTACTTTAGCTTTTTCCGAATTTCCACTTTTAGTTGTAACCAATACCACACCATAGGCGGCACGGGCACCATAAATCGCGGCTGCCGAGGCGTCTTTCAACACACTGATACTAGCAACATCGGCGGGATTCACATTCTGCATACTTTGTTCGATTCCGTCTACCAATACATACGGTTCGCCACCATTGATAGAGCCAACACCACGGATATTGAATTTTATATCCGTACCCAACTCACCTCCTTTAGCTCCTCCCATTGCATCCGATGCGAAATTTAATCCTGCTACATTACCTTGCAAAGCGCTGGTGAGGTCCGTTATGGGACGATTGACGATATCATCTCCTTTCACTACAGATACCGCCGCCGTAATTGTATTTCTCTTTTGCGTATCCATACCGACAACAACAACCTCGTCAAGCACTTCCGTGTTTTCCTTCAATACGAATCGATTGTTTTGTAATTTTGTAATTTTCACATCCAATGGAGTATAGCCAACATAACTTATAGAAAGCGTTTGCCCCGCTTTTCCCTGAACAGAAAAATTTCCGTCCAAATCCGTAATTGTTCCGGTTTTTGCACCTTTCACCATCACACTGGCGCCAATAACAGCTTCTCCCTGTTCGTCCACTACTTGCCCCGTAATCATCTTTTGTTGGGCAATGACCCCTATCGGCAATAAGAATAGGAAAATCAGAAGAAAAACAAGTCGTTCTTGTATCTTCATTAATTTTTCTTTTTTCATAATATTACATTTAATAATTAAGATTACATTTACTTGGGATTATTAATCTCATAAGCAACAAACTCCTCTTGTATCGCTTTCAACAATGATTTTTCATTATTTACCGACACATCGGACCCCCAACTCATTATTCCTCTATAGCCTTCCTCACAAGCATACTTCGCTTTTTTACGAATCGTATTCTGACCATTAAGAGTATACGTTTTGCCATTATACGTAAATTCATCCAAAGCAACATCCGAAAGTCCACCATTTATAAAATCAGAGTAAGAGACTTGTTCTCCATTTACACCGGTAGTCCCGATAAAAGGCACACCGAGAACCAGTTTATCTGCCGGAATCCCGTACTCAACAGCCATTTCTGCATCTTTTACAAATTGCTCGTAAGAATATCGCATCACTGCCGGTCCGTAGCATTGGTAAGACATAAAATCCAAAGCTTCAATCGCATTTTTCGAAATTTTATAAGCAACCGGATGAAGGGATACGGAGAAACATACGTCTTTGCCAAGTATCTGTCTGATTTTCACAATCGTCGCACTGTAGTTAGCATATTCTGTCTCCGTAGTAGGCCATTCAATATCAAGGTCTACTCCATCAAATTCATATTCCTTCAAAACACTCTTCAAATTATTAGCAAATGCGGTACGCGTATTATCAGCACTCATCATTTGCCTCCATTGCCCGCTGCCGAATCCTAATCGTAATTTTCGGCTGTCATTACCTACCTGAGCTGCCAAGGTTTCGCGTATTTTTTTCCAACGGTCCAACCAAGTGTGAGAGTCCTTCCCCGGATTGGTAGAATCATCATATTGCCAATAAGCCAACACTTTTGCTACCATATTCCAATTATCGAATTTTATACCATTCTTCCCACCAGTACCTGCTGCCATACTCCAAAAAGAAGTTTCATCCAAACGGCCTTTGAAGTTTTCACCTATATAAAAATCGGCACGGGCAGTAGGCAATACGATTTCTTTGTCAAGCGTAGAAGACCACGCATCTACAAAAATCCTGAATTGCTTTTTATTGCCATCATAATCTACCGCCAGATAATGCCAAGCTCCCGGAGCCAAACCCTTGGCATCCACATAGGTACCTGCTGTCACTGATGCATTTCCCAACGCCCAGCTCACAGTCTGCTCGTTAGCACCTAATTGTAAGGCAGCCAACACTTTATCTCCACTTGTTTTTTTAAAGATATATGCTCCGGGCACCCACTCATCTATAAATATATAGGTAGCAAAAGTGAAACTTTTATTAAATGTCTCTTCTGTAGAATGCAATAATCCATCTTTTCCATTCATTTTTCCGGTTCCGTCAAATTTTATCACACCGCTACGTCCCTCATAAGTAGCTTCATGCGAAACCCCGCCTGTAAAAGTTGCATCATTTATAGGCAAGTCAAAAGCTATATCTCCATTAGCATAAGGACGCGCAGCCAAATAAATAAGATCATTGCTGACAATCAGATTTTCTACCGGAATACGGTTTAATTCGAAAGGGTCACCACCAATGTATTGACAATTGATTAATGTTTTCTCAGCCGGATCATCCACTCCCGGCTGTCCGGTGATTGCTCCTTCAGGGGGCATTCCACCCGGAACTTCTACCCATTTAGTGTCTTTACAAGCTGTTAGCGATACTAACACGAAAAGACATAAAAAGAATTTGTTTCTCATAAATTTAAGTTATTAAGATTTTCTATTCGCTGACAATAAGAGTCTCCATTAATCAAACAATTGGTTTTTCTCCTAAAATCAACGTCACAAAAATAGGTACAACAACAAAAATCAATATTTAAAAAATAGCCATTAAATATTCACTTTTCACCAAATCAACCCGTTCCATCGGAGAAATGGTTCTTATCTCAAAAAGACAATGATTAAAACACCCAACTATCCGGTTCTGACCTTGCCAAAACCCTCTTATTGAATATTCATGTTATAATCCGGTTTCAGCCGTTTCAGTGTTGTCTGCAAACGCCTTGATAGGAGGAAATAGCGGCTGAAAGCGGAAAAAGACATCCCTCGCAGAAAGATACTGCAAACAAGGTAGAGTGCTTTCAGCGCATTCAGTTTTCTCAAATTAGCTGATGGATCTATATATTCAGCGTAGTAGGTATATATACTCACCACGCTGAATATATATGCCCAACAAGCGGGGTATATAGATTCATCACGTGGGCAAAAGTCGGTGGAATGTGGGCTTGGGTTCCTTTGAGTGGGGGATGGAGTACTACATACAATGAAATGATGTAAGAGACTTGAGCAAGTCAAGTACATGGCTCTGCTTACTTCAGTACTGGTTTGAACAAGTTCATCCACACATAGTTTTATTCCTTACCGCATCACCATCGAGCAAAATTAGTAAAGCTATTTCGTAATTAGTTTCAACCCTATTTGAAACTAAAAGTTTCACGCCGGGAAACAAAGTGTTTCACCGTATGAAACGAAGTGTTTCTCGGTGTGAAACGGATTGTTTCAAGCCTTGAAACAATTTTTGAAACTAATCGCCACAGGTGAAGAGATGGTGAAGTTATTGCACTTCACCCGCAAACTCCTTATTCATCGGAGAGACAGAGAAAAGGTGAAAGGGGAGATAGAAAGATGGAAAATAAATATCCAGTGGGGAAATTTATTCGATACTGTAATGATTCAGTACTATACCGAAATGAATATTACTTTATAAGCTCTCTACTTCTTTTCCTGATAATTAACAGCTATCGAATGCTGTATCTCAAGAATTTACCTCCTCGCAAACTCTCATTTCCATACCTTTATACACTACCACAATCTTGTGTAGTTGCGTAGTGCCAATAGCGTTCTTCACCCTGTCGGTGTCAGCATAGCGGTTGGTCTGGGCAATAGCTTCCGCCCGCAATTCCTCCACCCGGCTTTCGGGGTCTTTGTATCTGGCATACTTCAGCTCGATGATGTAGCTATGGCTCATGTCAGGGTAAATCTCCAGCATGGGAGACAGGAAAATGTCAACATATCCGGATTGCGTGTCTGCTTCGGAAATGGGACGGTAGAAACGGTTTTGCGCTGTCATGGCAAGCGTGAAGCCATGTACGAAGGACTCTCCTTTCTGCTTGTCGCGCTGAGAGGCGTAGCGTTTCAGGCAATCGGCGATGTAGTCGAAGTAAGATTGCCATGCGCCATCGTAAGCCAAAGCAGAGGATAACTCATCTTTTTCATGGTTGTTGAAACTGAGGTCGGCTTCATTGTATGTATTCAGCAGATAAGTATAGAGTTGTTCACGCACCACTTGGTTGGGAATGATAAGTTTAGTCTTACCTTTGTACGTTCCGCTCACGGTGAGCATGCCGAAGTAATAGAGCAGGCTCACGAAATTATCGGAATCTACAATGTTGGCAGCTGGGAAACCGTCTTTCAACTCGCCGGTGATGTATCCCTGGCTCACTAAAGTCTGGATAATGGAGGCATCGTGCGCAAACTCTTTATCCTTGCGGATAAGCATACGCAGTTTCTCGTAATCGATACGAATGTTACTTTCTATCATATTTCGCGGTGCCTTTCCGTTATTATCAATATAGTTCTTAACGAAATAGAGCACCATATTGGAGTTGTACAAGGTTGGCTGATCATAACACTCCTGCGCAAAGCAATAGTTGTCATACCACGGTTTCATAAGTTCTATCAACTCATCTACAGTGTGATGGAATGGAGCTTTAGTAGAATAATAAGTCAGCATTTCGCGGACTTCGTCCTCGGTGAAACCCATCATTGCGTTGAATTTCGGTGTGAGGGAATAGTTGGTGCCAATATTAAATCCACTGGTGAGGTCATCCATCGTGACGGGACTCACTCCGGTGATGAAGCAACGCTTGATGCTGGAATAGGTTCCGGCTTTCACCCTATTGAAGAAGGCGCGCAGGTAGCCTTCCTTGTGGGTCTCTTCCGTATATCGGTGAATGCTTTCGGCATCCGAGAGGATGGCATTGGTGAAGTGGTCATATTCGTCAATGAAAAGATATATTTGCTGCCCGGCAAGTTCACACTGATGATATAGATAATCCAACTGCTCAACAGCTCCTGCTTTTTCATTCAAGACTTCCTTAATGCCTTTCGGCAGGTATTCTGCATAAATATCACAGAAATAATCGAAGCTGGTATTGCAATGTGCATCCAACCCTTGACGGTAGTTGTGCAACTCTCCACTAATTCCTGAGAAATTGAGATACAGCACCAGATAACTGTTACGGTCTCGTGTGGGATGCTTTCCGATATAGAGGTCGCCAAACAGGGCATCGAACTTGTCACGTGTACGCACATCATAATAGTGTTGCAACATGTTCAGCGTAAGGCTCTTGCCGAACCGGCGCGGGCGGATGAAAAAGAAGAATCTGTCCGATTGTTCTATTACAGGGATGAACGAGGTTTTATCCACGTAATAATAATTATCAAGACGAATATCCGCAAAGTTCATCATGCCGTATGGCAGCAACTTTCTTTCTGATGATACATATTCCATAATCCGGTGTATTTATGAGTTCACTTTTTATCAGTGCAAACAAAGATACGCTCTTTCCGCTACTTTCACAAACAAATGATTTTAAAAATGTTCTCTGCCCTGATACTCTTCCATGAGTACTGCAAGAAACAATAGATCAAAATGGACTCATCATCGTTGCTTTCTTACACACCTTATCTATAAACATGTTCATTGGGGTCGATATTGCAATGAGGTCCTTATATGCTTCGGCATATAATTCTTCCCGGCTCATACCTGTCAGATACATACTTGTTTTTATATAGGAAACAAAGGTAGTATTTATCTCCAGACCGGACATCATCCGTCGGAGTGTTTTTCTTTGAAAATTGGATATACTGAATGTAAACCAGACCCGGTTCTTCATTAGAAACATCTTACCAAACCCACAAAGAAGCACTTTTAGCGATTTTTAAAAGCCTATTGGTAAAAATTGAAACCAACCCGCTAGACAGAATCTTAAAAAACAAGTACCTTTGTATCTCACATTCCTTTAAACAACACATATTATGAAAAAACTCTGCCCTCTTATTCTTTGCACACTTTTTTCTCTTTCCGCAGCGTCCATAGAGACGGTGGATTATACTCAAGGGCTTTCCGTATGGTTCGACACTCCCAACAATCTCGATGGACAAGCTATCTGGCTACGTGCCAACGGCACAGGGGCGAATCCGGACAAAGCATGGGAAAGCCGTTCGCTACCTATCGGGAATGGCAGCCTGGGAGCGAATATCATGGGCTCCATATCCGCAGAACGAATCACACTGAATGAAAAAACTCTCTGGAAAGGGGGGCCGAATACCGCCAAAGGCGCCGAGTATTATTGGAACGTAAACAAACAGTCGTCAGGTGTACTGAAAGAAATCCGGCAGGCTTTCCTGGACGGGGATTCTAAAAAGGCGGGGTATCTCACGCAGGAAAACTTCAACGGGCTGGGAGCTTATGAAGAAAAAGACGAGACTCCGTTCCGCTTCGGTGCTTTTACCACGATGGGAGAGCTTTATGTGGAAACCGGACTCAGCGAAATCAATATGAGCAATTACCGCCGCATCCTGTCGTTGGATTCGGCGATGGCTGTGGTGCAATTTTACAAAGACGGGATACGGTATCAACGTAAATACTTCATATCCTATCCAGACAGCGTTATGGTCATGAAGTTTACTGCCGACAAAGGCGGAAAACAGAATCTTGTACTTAGCTATTGTCCCAACAACGAAGCAAAAAGCCATCTGGAAGCAGATGGAAACGACGGATTAGTATATACCGGCGTTCTCAATAACAACGGAATGAAATTCGCTTTCCGAATCAAAGCTATCCACAAAGGGGGAACACTGAAAGCAGAAAACGACCGGATTATTGTGAAGGATGCTGACGAAGTGGTATTCCTGCTTACGGCAGATACCGATTATAAGATGAACTTTGCCCCAGACTTCAAAGACCCGAAAGCCTACGTCGGCAACGACCCGTCACAAACGACTCTGGCTATGATGGACAATGCCCTGAAAAAAGGTTATGACGAGCTTTATCGTAATCACGAAGCCGATTATACCGCGCTGTTCAATCGGGTACGTTTTGAAATCAATCCGGAAATCGGCACTCCCAACCTGCCGACCTACAAACGACTGGCTAGCTATAAGAAAGGCGTGCCGGACTATCAGCTCGAACAATTGTACTATCAGTTCGGACGCTATCTGCTCATAGCCAGTTCGCGCCCCGGCAACATGCCAGCCAACCTGCAAGGATTGTGGCACAACAATACCGACGGCCCGTGGCGGGTAGATTACCACAATAACATCAACATTCAAATGAATTACTGGCCTGCGTGCCCCACCAATCTCTCTGAATGTACATGGCCTTTGATTGACTTTATACGCAGCTTGGTAAAACCCGGCGAGAAGACAGCACAAGCCTATTTCAACGCCCGCGGATGGACAGCATCCATCTCTGCCAATATCTTCGGATTCACAGCTCCCTTATCCAGCAAATCTATGGCATGGAACCTGAATCCTACCGTCGGTCCGTGGCTGGCAACGCATATATGGGAGTATTATGATTATACCCGTGACACGAAATTCTTAAAGGAAATCGGCTACGACCTTATCAAAAGCAGCGCACAGTTTGCGGTAGACCACTTGTGGCACAAGCCCGACGGGACTTACACCGCCGCTCCTTCCACTTCTCCCGAACACGGCCCGGTGGACGAGGGAGTCACTTTCGCGCATGCCGTAGTACGTGAAATATTACTGGACGCCATCCAGGCAAGCAAGGTGCTCGGAACGGACGCCAAAGAACGCAAACAATGGGAAAACGTACTGACCAAACTGGTTCCGTACCGTATAGGACGCTACGGTCAGTTGTTGGAATGGTCTACCGACATAGACGACCCGAAAGATGAACACCGCCACGTCAACCACCTGTTCGGATTGCATCCGGGGCATACCATCTCTCCCGTGACTACCCCCGAACTTGCACAGGCAGCCAGAGTGGTACTGGAACATCGCGGAGACGGCGCTACCGGTTGGAGCATGGGTTGGAAGCTCAACCAATGGGCACGACTGCAAGACGGAAACCATGCGTATAAACTATACGGCAACTTATTGAAAAACGGTACACTGGACAACCTCTGGGATACCCATGCGCCTTTCCAGATAGACGGAAACTTCGGCGGTACGGCAGGAATAACCGAGATGTTATTGCAAAGCCACATGGGATTCATCCAACTTCTTCCCGCTTTGCCGGATGCATGGGCAAACGGCTCAATAAGCGGAATCTGCGCCAAAGGAAATTTTGAGGTTTCCATCTCCTGGAAAGAGGGACAACTGGAGAAAGCTATCATCCATTCCAAATCCGGAATCCCCTGTAACGTAAGATACGGAGACAAGACGCTCAAGTTCAAGACCGTAAAAGGGAAAAAATACGAAATCACCTTAAAAGGGGACAAGTTAGCCGTATTATAAAGAAGGCATCTGTCCTCATAAACAAACCTGCTTTACATGAAAACCAAATACGCTGTTCTGTCAAGCCTTTTCTTTATCATACAGTTAGTCGGTGTTCTCCCTCTCCGGGCAGAACACTATTACTTTAAACAAATCTCTCTGAAAGAAGGGCTGCCTTCCAACGTGCGCTGTATTCTCCGGGATGAGCAGGGTTTCGTATGGATAGGTACCAAATCGGGACTGGGAAAGTTCGACGGGCACGAACTGAAAAGATACAAACACCAGGCAAACGACCCGAACTCGCTTCTCCACAACCTGATTTATCAGATTGCCGAAGACAAGCAACACAACATCTGGGTACTGACTGAAAAAGGTATTGCCCGTTACCAACAGCAGAGCAACGACTTCACGTTCCCCACGGACGAGGACGGGAAGAATATCACCGCCTATTCCTTCTGCCTTGTCCCGGACGGAATCCTCTTTGGCGGCAAGGACAGGATTTACAAATATAGTTATAACGATTCTTCTCTCCGGCTTCTGCAATATTTCAACGCCAACTCTTTTAAAATCAACGCTCTCAGTATGTGGGATTCAAAGACGTTGCTTTGTTGCAGCCGTTGGACAGGCATATACCTCGTAGACCTGCATACCGGAGAGCACAGACGGCCCCCTTTCGACTGCGGGCCGGAAATTACCACCATGATGACCGACAGCCGGAAAAGAATATGGATTGCCCCTTACAGCGGCGGACTTCGTTGCTACTCATACGACGGCAAACTACTGGCTTCGTACTCCACCCGCAACTCCGCCCTTAGCAACGACATCGTCCTAAGCCTCGCCGAAAGGGAAGGGCAACTGTGGATAGGAACAGATGGCGGCGGAATCAATATCCTCACCTCCGAAACCGGGGAAATCTCCCAACTGGAATATATCCCGGGACGTGAAAACTACTCTCTCCCCGCCAACTCCATTCTCTGCCTGCACAACGACCACAATAACAATATATGGGCAGGAAGCACCTGCAACGGATTAATCAGCATCCGGGAAGTGTTCATGAAAACCTACACCGACGTAGTCCCCGGCAACGACCGCGGACTAAGCAACAGCACCGTGCGAAGCCTTTACCGCCAATCGACCGACAGTATCTGGATTGGTACGGACGGCGGCGGTATCAACCTCTTTAACCCGCGTACCGAGAAATTCACCCATTATCTTTCTACCTGGAACGATAAAATAGCGTTTATCAGCGGATTCACTCCCGGAAAACTACTGATTTCCCTTTTCTCCAAAGGAGTATTCATATTCAACCCCGCAACCGGGGAGAAACAGCCTTTTACCATTGTCGACAAAGAAACTACGACACAACTTTGCAACCGGGGTAAATCGGTCAACTTATATCAGAACACCCCCAACACCGTGTTATTACTGGGCGACCATGTCTACCAGTATCACCTGAAAGAAAAGAAATTCGACAAGGTCACCGGAGAAGAAGGGAAAAGTATTGTCGGCACGCTCGTCCCCTTCAAGCACGAGAACAACCGGACTTACATCAACGATTTCAAACATATCTACGAACTGCACGATGGGGATTCCTTGCTGCAAACAACCTTCGAATGTTATCAGGATACCGTAATCAGTTCGGCGTCACACGACGAGCACGGCGATTTCTGGATAGGAAGCAATTTCGGCCTTATCCACTACAACCCCGTTTCCCAAAAGCAGACGCACATCCTTACCAACCTGTTTACCGAAGTCAACATGGTGCAATGCGACCAGAGGGGCAAAGTATGGATAGGTGCGGATAATCTGCTTTTCGCCTGGCTTATACAGGAACAGAAGTTCGTTCTCTTCGGAGAGTCGAACGGAGCTATCCAAAACGAATATCTGCCCAACGCCCGGTTGGTAAACAATGAGGGGGATGTCTATATCGGCGGTGTAAAGGGTATGCTGCGCATTGACGGCCAGCTGCTGCTGAATACATCGGAAATGCCGGAACTGCAACTGTTGGATATTATCATCAATGGTGAGCCTGCACAGAACAAGCTATATAGTCATCCGGCAGCAATCTCTGTCCCATGGGACAGCAATATCACCATCCGAATCATGTCGAAAGAAGAGGATATCTTCCGTAAGAAAGTCTACCGCTATCGGATAGAGGGGCTGAACGACCAGTATATCGAATCGTACCAGCCGGAATTGGTAATCCGGTCGTTACCACCGGGCAATTACAAAATTATGGCTTCATGCACAGCGAAAGACGGCAGCTGGATTCCCAACCAGAAAATACTAGAACTAACCGTACTCCCGCCATGGTATCGCACGTGGTGGTTCATTCTCGGTTGCACCATTCTCATTGCCACCATAATCATCGAAACTTTCCGCAGAACATTGAAACGTAATCAGGAAAAACTGAAATGGGCGATGAAAGAGCATGAGAAACAGATGTACGAGGAAAAGGTACGTTTTCTTATCAATATCAGCCACGAACTACGGACTCCGCTGACGCTTATTCATGCGCCACTCAATCAGATTTTGAAGTCGCTCTCTTCCGGAGACAGCCAATATCTGCCGTTAAAAGCCATCTACCGGCAGGCACAACGGATGAAGAACTTGATTAATATGGTACTCGACGTACGGAAAATGGAAGTAGGGGAGAGTAAACTGCAAATTCAGCCTCATCCACTCAATCAATGGATTGAACACATTTCGCAGGATTTTATCAGTGAGGGGGAAGCAAAGAATGTGCATATCCGCTATCAGCTCGACCCACGGATAGAGAAAGTCAGTTTCGATAAGGACAAATGCGAGATTATCCTAAGTAACCTGCTTATCAATGCTTTGAAACACAGTCCGCAGGACACGGAAATAACGATTGCTTCGGAACTGCTGCCCGAAGAAAACCGGGTGCGTATCTCCGTCATCGACCAGGGATGTGGACTAAAGCAAGTGGATACGCACAAGCTCTTTACCCGCTTCTACCAGGGAACGGGAGAACAGAGCGGAACAGGAATCGGCTTGTCTTACTCCAAGATTCTGGTGGAACTGCACGGCGGCTCTATCGGCGCACAGGATAATGAAGAAACCGGAGCCAGCTTTTTCTTTGAGTTGCCGTTGAGGCAGGAACCGGAAGAAATCATCTGCGAGCCAAAAGCTTATCTGAACGAGTTGATGATGGATGATAACAGCGGGCAGCCGTCCGCGAAAGAGGTATTCGACACCACTCCATACACTATTCTCGTAGTGGATGACAATCCGGATATGACAGACTTTCTGAAAAGAACGTTCGAAGGATACTTCAAACGGATAATTATCGCCGGAGACGGGGGGGAAGCCCTTCAACTGGTCAGAAGCCATGTCCCTGATATTATAGTCAGTGACGTGATGATGCCTCGGATGAACGGGTATAAACTTTGTAAAACGATTAAAGAGGATATCAATATCAGTCACATCCCAGTCATTCTGCTAACTGCCAGAGATGACAGGCAAAGCCAAATAAGCGGTTACAAGAATGGAGCGGACGGCTATTTAAGCAAACCTTTCGAAGTGGAAATGCTAATGGAACTTATCCGCAACCGGTTGAAAAACCGGGAATATACCAAGAAAAGGTATCTGAATGCAGGATTAATCCCCACACCGGAAGAAAGCACCATCAGCCTGACAGACGAAACATTCCTGATTAAACTGAATAGTATCATCCAGGAAAATATAGAAAATTCCAATCTGGGCATTCAGTTTATTTGCCAGGAAGTAGGATTGGGCCGTTCTTCGCTTTATAACAAACTGAAAGCACTTACAGGCATGGGAGCGAACGAGTATATCAGTAAGCTCCGTATAGAAAAAGCTATTACATTGATATCCGGCACGGATATGCCCTTCTCTGAAATTGCAGAGAAAACCGGGTTTACCACTCCGAGTTATTTCAGTACGGCTTTCAAGCAATATACCGGGGAAACACCCAGTCAATATAAAGAAAGAAAAAAGAAAGGTCTGGCTGGTAAATAATACCATCATTATTCTTTATGCTGGCTGAAGTTTCCGGCTGCAAGCCAATTCGCCGCATATTGACCGATATTGACCGATTAACAAACGGGCTGCCACAGAATCACTTCTCCGGCAGCCCTTCTTTCATTAAATTAGAAAACAGAGAGTATGATACAGTTTATTCCTGACCTCCTCCTAAAGCACGGTATAGGTTAATTAAACTTTGTATTTCAGTAAAATGATTGGCCGTCTGCGAGAGTTGCGCACTAAGCAACGACTGCCGGGAGGTAAGCACTTCCAGATAGGTTGTATTACCATGCTCCATCAACAGAGTAGTGCTTC
>OBKF01000494.1_pt1 | contig 17136 bp, 20 predicted proteins | sample 1481561 | NCBI WGS metagenome assembly OBKF01 (sample SAMN00265068, study PRJEB22529) | human gut metagenome
CAGACAGACAGACAGACAGACAGACAGACAGACAGACAGACAGACAGACAGACAGACAGGATAAGTCTGTTTTCTTTTGGCATGATCTGATTGTATATGGCACATTTTGGTTATGCGTTAGTGCATAATTGAAATGTGCCTTTTATATTGAAACCACCTTGATGTACGGTCATATATTGACTTGTATATACATATTGATGGGACAACAAAGAACCATTTTATCCATTAGGAAGGAGACAAGACAAATGTTTAAGAAACTTAACAAAATGAAGATTGGTGCACGACTGAAAAAATCTTTCAGACAGATTATTCTCATTTTTGGAATATTATCAGCACTGGTTGTAGTGATTATGCTTTATACGATAAACAACTATGGAACGATACTGGATAATTATGCGTATCCACAGGGAGACATTGCTATGGCAATGAATGAATCAGCGGAAGTAAGGGCTGCCTCAAGAGGTATTGTAGGTTATGATTCAGATAGTCTCATTGAAAGTATGAAAGAACAGCATGAACAGGCTGTTAAATCGTTTGAGGAATATTTGGAAAAAATACGCCCAACAATGATAACAAAAGAGGGAACTGCCTGCATGGACGCTATTGATAAAGCATGGGCAGAGTATAAGGAAGTGGATGCAAAAGTAATTGAGGTCGGTGCAACGACTGATACTGCGAAATCATTACAGGCTCAGCGGATGATGACCGATGAAGCAGCACCAAAGTATCAGGCGTTGGATGATGCTTTACAGAAACTTATGGCTTTGAATATTTCACTTGGAAACGCTAAACGTGCACAGTTGAGAACGGTTATGATAGCTGCATTGACAATTATAATAATTGTAATTGCAGTATCAACGATTTATTCAAACAGTCTTTCCGTTGCAATATCAAAGAGCATTGAAAAACCATTAAATGAATTAAAGGACAGATTTATTACATTTGCAGAGGGTGACATAGATTCTCCACTTCCAACGGTTGAGTCTGAGGATGAAATTAAGGAACTTGTATCTGGTGTATCTGCAATGTCAGACAGAATTAGAGTTATAATTAAAGATTCTGGCAGAATGTTAAATGAAATGTCAGAAGGTAATTTTGCGATTGATACAGAGTGTGAGGAAGTATATACAGGAGCATTTACCGATTTGCTGACAGGCATAAGAAAAATGAATGAGGAGATTGATACAACTGTAAGAGGGGTAGATGATGCATCGGGGCAGGTTCTTACAGGTTCCACAAACCTTGCAGAAGCGGCACAGTCTTTAGCAGAAGGCGCAACGGATCAGGCGGCATCGGTTGAGGAAATGCAGGCAACTATCAATGAACTTACAAGCGGAATAAAAACAACAGCAGAAGAATTAGGAACAGCTTACGATGAAGCCTATAAGTATGCGGAGATTGCAGAAGGCAGTCGTGGAGATATGGAAGTATTAGTGCAGGCTATGTCACGCATAAATGAAACCTCTGAGAAGATAGGAGCAATTATCACACAGATTGAAGATATTGCAAGCCAGACAAATCTTCTTTCATTAAATGCTTCGATTGAGGCAGCAAGAGCTGGAGAAGCCGGAAAAGGTTTTGCTGTTGTTGCGGATCAGATCAGAAACCTTGCAGAACAGAGTGCAAAATCAGCGGTGGATTCAAAAGCACTTATTGAAGCGGCTATTCATGAGGTTGGAGATGGAAATATGTATGCAGAGAAAGCCTCAACTTCATTGAGAGAAGTTGTGGATGGCATACAGGCGATTGCAGACAGTGCGAAAAAGATAAAAGAAATTTCCATTGAACAGGCAGACAGTATGGAACAGGTAGAGGCAACCGCAGAAAGAATTGCTGAAGTTGTTCAGAATAATTCGGCTGCGGCACAGGAAACATCAGCGACGAGTGAAGAACTTACAGCTCAGGCTACAACACTTAGCGGTATGGTTTCGGTATTTAAATTAAGACAATAAGAATTCCCGAAACAAATAATTGATGGAGGAATATATTATGATAGGTTTTAGTATAATGATGTGGTTTAGTTCTGCTCTTCTCATATTTTTTAGTATTTCTCTGTTAAAAGGAAATTACTCTTCTGTTCATGGTAAAGTATTTGAAACCACAAATGACAAAAATGGATATGCGAAAGCATTAGGAAAGCCTGTTTTGTTGATAGGAATTTGTGTTTTGTTATCTGGAGTAATTGCAGTTGTATTACCGAAAGATTATGCCATTTCTATTGCGGTTGTGTTTATATTATTTATAGCTGTTGTCGCTGGGATATGGTTGTATAAGATTCAAAAGAGATTTTCGTAAATTTCAGTTTTATAAGTCGACTTATATTTACAATACAGTTAGTTTATATGTCCCAAACAATTAGAATGGCATTTAAGGAGATGGAAAAATGAATTTTACCGATGAGAAAGATTACATCATGCGAATGATAAAAGAAATGGTTAGAGTATTATTTTCATTAGCCTTTGGGAAAGAGTATGTTTCTGTTGAACTTGAAAAAGAAAACAAGTATGAAGTATCGGGAAAAAATTTCTTGATATGATTGATTTAGGAAAAATTAACGAAGCAGAGAACATACTTTTAGATAGCATTGACTATACAAACAATAACGAGGTAATAGAGGTGGCTCTTTTTTATCAGTACCTTAGTGAAAAAGATAATAAGTTTTTGGAAAACAACAATTATACAAAAGAAGAAGTGCTTTCTGGTTTCAAACAATTACTTATGAAGTCGGGATATAGCGATTTGCTTTATTTGCTCAAATGATGAGTAATATTATAAAAATTCACCTTTTTAAAAACGCCCGTATCGGCATTACTGCTGATACGGGCGTAGCCTTTTTCTGCCAGAGGGAAGATTACAAATTTGAGGTCAGATACTATCCTCTCTGAGAATCAGATTGTTCTCGACAGTAATGCTGAAATCGGAGAATAATGATGAGCCTTTGAGAATTGCAAAGGAGCAAGTATCTACGTTTGCACACATTGGTAAATGATTTATTTTTATATCCAATTTTGTACCACGAGAATTAAGCAAACCTTTACACAGGTTTTGCTCTAATTCATTTTTGGGTACACGAAAAGAAATCATCACTTTTCCGGTGTCTAACAGACAGATTTGTGCTTTAAATTCAATTCCTTTGTATTCAAACTCCACATCTGTAAAATGAGGTGGCTTTTCCTCGATAATAAGTACAGACATAATCAATAAGTCAGAGAAGATGATACATCAGGTGCGGTAAAAGAAACTCCTTTAGCATCAATCATAAAACCGCTGAGTGTTGCCGTATTGGTTCCACGCTTTGTTGTTACTCCCATGATGTTGCCAGAAGCACTTCCGTCAAACTCAATATCTCCAAGCAAGTAAAATCCTCCACGATTCGTGGTAACATCTCCTGCAAAAGTCATAAGTCCTTTGGTATAAGAAGTAATGCCCCAATAAATTTGTGAACGGTTAACCCAATAAATGGCTGCTGTTCCTGCATCACCGTATGCTGTTGAATAAGGAATGACTTCCGTTTCTGGATCATAAACAATAGTTTCGCCATCCTCATTGATGTAAAAGTGAACAATAGAAATCTCGGAGTTTGGATCAGGCGCAGGTGCATCATCAGGCAGCCAAGATGGTAATGTTTGCGACGGTGCTCCTTTTGTATCTGCGGCAAAGGCGGTAACACTCATGGAGAGTAGCATAACAACGGATAACAGGACACATAATGCTTTTTTCATAGATTAACTCCTTTCGTTTGGTATCAATGCCCATTGAGAGCATGGAAAATTAGTAGATAAAACCATCGGCAGCGCATAACCTAAACATCGACTATATAAGCTATGCGCTTGTCCTGCTGATTTTAAGTCGCAGCCTCCATAGTGGGCAAGAGAAATAAGCAGACCCACACAAATGCTCCCATAAAGTATTTACCGTTGCCATCGCTTATTTCACCTCCTGTTTTGTGGATTTACTTGTATAACGGACAGACACAGAAAAAGGGACAATCTTTTTCTAAATTTTTTAGACGGTGCGTTCGGTAGAAGTTGCATCAATCTTGTCTACCCCAGTTGTGACAACTACTCTGGTGCGGTATGTAATACCCATTGTGCCGGTGTAAGTTTTGGTAATGCTAACCGATCCAGTTCCATCAATCGACCATGAGGTGACGGGTGTCCAACCATTCCCAACTTTCTTTTCCAGATAGAGGGTACCTACGGATGATGTCGTCGATTTTTTTGGTGAAATGTATACCGACACAGAAATCTGCTTGCCAGAGATTGAGATAGACGGGACAACAACATTGGTGCTTTCCCATCGGGGAGTAATGGTTTGTATCGAACCTGTTTGCGACATACTCTCAGGCGCATTTGATGCCGCCGATGCGGGTACGGCATGAGCGGTCATCAGTAGAGCGGTAGTTAGTGCCAATGTGACAATTTCTTTTTTCTTCATAAATAAAATCCTCCTTGTGCATTATTGGTATCACCCATATAACGCACAAGGAGGAAAAAAGGGACAATGCTTTCGTGTTCCCATAAAACAGTATTTGCAAATGCTCCCGCAATGGGGAAGATTGGGCGCGACTTCGGTCACGCCTTTTCTTTTGCTTCCAAATCATCCAGAGGGATATATACTCCTCTGTTAATTGTCCAATAATCCTTATAAGCGTAACCGTCCATTGTCCCAACCAACAGCTTCGTTGACTTCTTAAATCCTACTCTTTTCATTGCTTCAATTCTTTCAACTGCATAAACAGGAACTTTTGTAATTATTTCCTCGCACTCAAACAAATCAAATGTAGGTGGTACAATAAGATTCATAATTGTAAAAATTTCTTCTGAAGTTTCATATTCACTTTTCAAATCAAGTCTAAGAACACCCACATGATTAAAGTTGTCGTTTGCACTACGATGAAACACTTCAATCGTGCCGATAGCTTCATGCTTTTCTTTGTCAATAATTGTCCACCTGACAAACCATTTGGATGAATAGGAACTAAGCCAAAACTTAATAGCTTGTCTCATTCGATCTTCATTTGGATAATAGAAATTATCTCCATGACAATTATCGCTGTTGAAAAACGGTAGTGCATTTTTATCACTATACACGCTTACAAGATCCTCGGCATCATCAAGTTGCGAAAACCTCAGTAGAAATTTATCATTTTCAAAAGCTGGACAGTTTTCATATACGTCTGACATTTTATTATACCTCCTGAAATTTTGATTTGTTCAGCTAAGATGAGTATATCATTCTGTTGTTATACCAGCGGCAATTTTTATCAGTTCGTCCATATCAATAGAGCCATATATAGAAAAGAAATCGCCATCCCGCTCATAGCAAATATAATTCAAATCATCTTTCTTGAAGTAGTAGCCAATCACACCATCCTTGTCAAACGATTCAATTTCTGTATTTTCTGCGTCGGCGTAAATCCTTGTATCTGATTTACTAAGAAGAATATTAAAATAACTCGATTCGTTGATGGCATATTCATAGGCAAGCATTTCCGGCTGTTCAACCGTATTCTTCAATTCCGCCCCGTCGGGAAGATAGGTAGGCTTATAGCTCTGCAAATCGGGCTTTGTGTTTTCCCCGTCGCTTTGCAGTTCAAAGATACTGTATTTTTCAAATGTCTCGACTATCCACGCAATCACTTTTTCCCTGATCTTTGCATTAGTTACCATAGCCGTTGAGAACAACAGGGTTATGGTAATTGCTGCGACTGCAACAGCTTTGCCGAACCGTCTGAACACAATATGCGTTCGGCTCTTTCCGGTACTACTTACAGCAGCATCCTCTTTTAGCTCCGTGCGTAAATAGTCTTTCATAGCAATTTTACAGGCGCGATTGAGAGAAGCATCCGAAATCACTTGCTCCGAGCTAAGCCCCATGCTTGTAGAAAGTAGTTCACGGTAAAAGCGGAAGCGACCCTTTGCATTTTTCATTTGGAAAAACTTTTCAGTTTCTTGGGGAGATAGCCGGAAGCAGTATCTACTAAATAATAGAACAATTCCCTGATGCGGCAAGTGCAGAATCTTTTCGCTTAATTCTCGGATCTTTGCTTTCGGTAAATCTACACAGGAGTAGGCGTCATTATCGGCGGCAGAGCGAACTTCTATATCCTTTTCAAAGCTGGCATTTGCTGCTTCATGCAGCATGGTTTGCCAATTCATATCCATATCGTCACCTTTCCTCATACAGTTTTTGGAGCTTCTTGACGAGCCGCTGCCCACGTTTTTTTGCGGCATCCTCCGAAATGTTCAGCAATTCACCAATCTCTCTATATCCCATTTCCAGCGTATAGCGAAGATAGATAAAATGCCGATCATCGGGATTAAGCTGATCTATTACCTCAGTCAGCCTATGTACATCTGCATTGTGAATACATTCATCTTCAATATCGTCCGTGTCCTCGTCCGAAATATTGTCCCAGTAATCAATGTGAACACTCTGTTGTAATTGACGTAGTACGTCAATAGAAGCATTTTTCACTATGGTAACGCAGAAAGCGGTCATTTGGGGACAGGGTAAATCAGAAATTTTTTCGATGTTGTCCATGATTTTTATAAATGCAGTGGACACGACATCCTCTGCGGCTTCCTCTGACTTCACAATATTAAACGAAATGCGCTGGAAGTGGATATGATGCTCATGGAATATCCGCTCTACCAGCGCACGTTGTTCATCATTCAAAACACTAAATAGGAGTATCATCATATAAGTTTCCTCATGGATAGCCCTGCAGCCATCCATTCTAAGTGAGCAAGTAAATTTATTCTTGCACATTATGGGTATTCGTTACAGCGTCTGCTTGTTTCAAATTATACCACAAGAATGTTGCGCAGGAAAGTGGCAACCCATTAACAAGGTATGAATCAAAAATAATCAAAAATAATTTCAAAAAAGTTTGTCCCTTTTTTTGATCTTGACCGTTATATGAGTAAAAGGACACGACAGGAGGTGAAATAAGCGATGACACAGGTTACTACTCTGCATAGGATTATGCGCGGGGCTGCTTATTTCTCCTGCCCACTATGGAGGCTGCGACTTAAAATCAGCAGGATAGGCGCATAGTTTATACATGAAATATTGCTATGCGCATATTTAGGAAAGACAAAGCAGGATGTTTTCAGATAATTAAGTGAAAGGAGACTTATAATGAAAAAGATATTAAGTGTTTTGCTTGCTTCTTTATTATTGCTTTCGACAAGTGCCACCGCTTTTGCTATGGAAACTGAGACTAATGCAGATAATTGGTTGGTCAGTGCGAATCAGCATCAAATCATTCATAACGCTAAGATTGCTGCAGAAACAGGTCAAAATGTTACTCTGACAACAAAGATTCTGTCGGATCTAAGTGATAATCATTTTGAACTTGTCGAAGTGGGTGATACAGGATATATGATTTTCGACCCACAATCAGGCAAGTATTTGGAAGAAGCATTAGATTCGCCTTCTCCATATTTGGGACTTTCAGAAAACTTATACTACTTTGGACCCCTTAACTATTATCAACTGTCGGGTGATAAATTTGTTCACACAGTAATTCATAACGAATACGATATGTCTTTTGCTGAATGCCGTTCTTTACAATCTGCATTTGATACGGCATTACAAAACTCTCGTACACAGAAAGATACAGAAGTATTAGCCCTTATGCAAACGAATCTAAATTCGAGGGCAAGTGTTAATAGACTGCAATCTCATTTTTCAGCACGTGCAACAAATAAGTATATTCCAAACTACAAATATATCAAAAATGCAATTTATCCTGCAAACGAGAATAACACCTGTGGATATACAGCAGCGTGTTTGATTTTGAATTACTGGCATAAAGTTAAGGGAAATGTCATTGACAGTTCATTCCTTGATTCTAATGGTAATTTAAAAACTACTGGAAACACTTTGCAAGACAAGTTACTCTCTTATGGAAAATCGAATTCCTCTTGGGGATTAACTATTCGAGATGTCTTAATCGACTATTGCAATGAGTATGGAGTTGCGGCAACTTCAACATACTATGTAACAAATTTCGATATTTTTGCAGAAGTTGGTCGAAACCGTCCAGTAATTGTATTCGGATATTTTCCTGATTCTCCTGGGCAAGTTCAAAGTCGTGGAAAAGTATTTCATGCAGTTACCGCTTATGGAACATCAACAAGCGGGCTTGTTACTAAACTAATTGTCCATTACGGATGGTCTGGTTACAGTCACGTCACATTAGACGGTGGTTTAGTCGGTTCAAGTACACAGTTTGTATTAAATTAAAAAAGGAAGTTAAGTATGAAGAAAGTCTTTACATTTTTTCTCGCAATGGCAATTATATTTGGAATTTCTGGTTGTGGAAAGAAAGAATATATTGTTTTTCCTTTTTCTGCATCAGATGTTGTGAAAATTGAAACGTACTATTCTAACTCAGAGGCAGACACCAAGGAAAAAACGCTAACAGAAGAAGCGGATATTGACTACCTATATACGTTTTTTTCTGAGCTGCCTGTGAAAGATGCAAATTCAGATTCTACTAACGACGGTAGTACAATAAAATTCGTGTTTGATCTTTCAGATGGGACGAATTACGAACTTGTTTACATTGGTATTGCAACAAAAAAGGGATACCTACAATCTGAAACTTCTGATTTTTATTATTTTACATCTTCTGACATCATTGGTGTTTGGGCAAACTTATCTAAGATGCGGCTTGACTTTTAACAATCCCTACGATTGGAAACAGCTTAGCACAAAAAACGCGGGGCGCAGCAGTCATCATCGGCTGCCGCGCCCGCGTCATCTTTTACTCTGCGTCTGAAAGCGTCATGGTGAACTGCGCTTCCTCAAATGCTGCGTCGGTTATGTTTTGCAGTTTATGGATCGTCTGCTCTGCCAGCGGACGCATAGCTGCGTCCATATCCGGCAGTGCGTCGGAAATCGCCGCAATCGTTCTGCGGCAGTCGTGCTTGTGGTAAATGCAGATGGTTGATTGAATACGTTCTTTTACTTCTGATGCGGAAACACCTTGTTGATGTGCAATCGCTTTAAACACCTGTTTTGTATCACGTTTTTTGATACCAAATATCTAACCACAATCTTTTTGACTAAATTATTTCCATTTGGTAATACCCAAAAACGTGAACAGAAAAAGACGCTAATGTATATACTATTCTAATTACTAACTAGGATGGGATTGATGATGCCCATATATATTATGTGAATAGGAAAGAGTATGTTGATTGGGCAGTTAAGGTGCTTACAGTCGTTCGAAGCGTATGGAGCACGTTTTCAGGTGAAGGAGCGAGCGAATGGAGAGAATCGGTTCACAAAGAATTTATAAAACAGGAATAACTCCTAAAGATTATTTGGATTTTGTATGTAGTATTTTGCACATAAGCAGAAAAGTAAAAATAATTCTTCTGGATGGGACAGTCCAAGAGGCAAAGATATTAGATTTTCTTGATATGAGTTATGATTTGACGGATGGGCGAATCGAGGAAAGTATTGAATGATATTTAAAAACGATAAAATCCTCTTGTGAAGAAAGTTGCATAAAAGCTAAGTATATTTTCAATAAAGTTGTGAAGTTTATTTTTCATGGAAGTCTATCTCCTTTCGTTTTCCTATGGCTATTACCATAATGTTCTGCAAGATCTGTTTGTGGGACAACTGCATATTACATAGGGTAAAATCTGTGTGTGAAAAAGTTTGCATAAAAGCTAAGTAAGTTTTCAATAAAGTTGTGGAATTTGTTTCTCATGGAAGTTCATCTCCTTTCTGTTTACGCTGTCATTATAAAACACGAAGGGGTATATTACTTGCCAAAATAAAAAAATAAATAGACAAAAATTGCAACGGGCAGAGAGTGTGTAAATATTCTCTGTCCGTTGCAGTTTCTTATATATTTTTGCGGTATTCTGAGGGAGATATGCCTTTTATTTTTTTGAACATGCGGCTGAAATATAAAGCATTATCATAGCCAACAATTTGTGCAATTTCGTTTATGTTATATTCTGTATTCAAGAGCAGGGCTTCTGCATTGCAAATGCGTTTTTGCAAAATAAATTGCATTGGTGTAGAGCCAACATAAAGTTTGAAATTGCGTATAAACCAGCTTGTGCTTACATGATTTTTTTCAGCGTATTCTTCAATGCTGATTGATTCACTGTAATGTTCATTGAAATAGGCAATAGCCATGTCAATAGTTTCTGCAGTACGGGAATTATCTATTCTTATGCTGTTATTAAAGTATCGTTGCAGTTTTATAAAAATCTGTCTTAAATACATTTCAAGCATTTCCTGATAACTATCCTTACACATCTGTAATTCATTTATCATTGCACGAAAAAGATTCTGATAGGAGGGACCAGATCCACAGTAAAATACCTTTTTGTCATCGGTCAATCCATAAGAGCGTAATATATTTGTTACATCGCTGCCTGTAAAATGAACCCAGTAGACTTCAGTCTGATCGTAAACGTCAAATCCTACGCCTACCCTTAAATTTAACGCCGCTTTTATGAGCGGCGTGGTTTCCGGCATTCCTCGGGAAGCTCCTCTGCCCAGGGCATCAGCTGATCTAGTTTTGCCGGATCTATATTTCCTTTTTCGTCACAATACTTAGGCAGCTCCGTGAGGATATGCCTGAAGTAGTAGTACGGGCGCAGATTGTTCAGCTTTGCTGTTTCTGAAATACTGTAAACAAGAGCGCTGGCTCCGGCACCTTTTGCTGTGTTATGGAACATCCAGTTCTTCTTGCCGATACAGAAAGTCCGGATAGCCCGTTCGGAAGCGGAGTTATCGATTGGGATATCCCCATCGGTCAGAAATACCTTTAAATAGTTTTCCTGATGGATGACGAAATTTAGTCCCTGTCCGGTCCTGGATTTCGGAGGCACCGTACATTCTGCAGCCTGTTGTTTTGCCCACGCAAAGAAATCCTCAACCAGCGGCTTTATCCTTGTCTGCCGCTGTGTAAGGCGATCCGTTGCCGGAAGTTCTTTCAGTTCGGTATCGATCCGGTAGAATTCTGCAATCTTTTGTAATGCCTGGTATGCCACGGAAGTTTTTACTGACAGGGGATTCTTTTTATCCGCTGCCTTTACGGCATCTGCAAAGGCTCTTCTTGCATGTGCCCAACAGTTTGCGTTTGTCACTCCCGGCAGTTTTTTGTCCAGCAGATGATACTGCTCCAGACTGTCCGTGACCAGAACTCCTTTGTAGTTCCGGTAAAACTCCAGCGGCTTTTCGTGATCCCTGCCTTTCTGGTATTCGTAGATCACCACAGGACGTTCCTTATAGAACTCCCCGGAACGGTGTACCCACATGTAGCATTTACTGTTCGGACGGTCACTGTCACCGATCACCTGTGTCGGTGTTTCGTCCGACTGTGTCACCGGTAGGGACAGCAGTTCCTGCTTCATACGATCCACAAACGGTGCAAAATATTTCTCAGCACACCGGATGATCCAGTTCGACATGGTCTGTCTGGAGATATTTACACCATTCCGCTGAAACTCCTGCTCGACCCTGTGCAGTGCAGAGGAGTTCACATATTTTACATTCAGAATGGATGCAAGCAGGGAAGGAGTAACGATGCTTCCACGCAGAAGATCCTTGGGGCGTTTTCCACGTAAGAATTCGTCCTGATGATCTCCGCCGGTTCCCACGTAGACTTCCACGGTATGGACTTCCACCGTCCAGGATTCCGGCTCATGGCGCAGTCTTTTGTAGGTTTCATCCTTCATTCTGCACCAGTTGCCTGCACCATAAAACGTATCCAGTTCTTCTGTGGATACCTGATAAGGAGGAAGGATCTCTTCCGGGAAATCTTTCAGATCCGTTTCCCGCTGCCCTTTTTTCTTATGGTTACGTCGGGATGGAAGTACTTCCTCCGCAGCAGGCTCCGGGACAGACAGATTGCAGCAGTTTTCTGCCTCATCAAAGAAGGACAGCTGACCATCTATGGAATCCAGTGTTTCTGTATGTTTTCCGAAACGATAGCTGTTCGCTATGCGTACCTGTTCGATCAGCCGCTCGATGTTCTCATTCAGGGTATCCAGTTGTCCCTGCATCATAAGAACGATGGTGATCAGTTCTTCCCTGCTGCAGTTATTCAGTTCTTCCAATGTATGTCTGTCTGCCATTGTCCTGCTCCTTAAACTGTTTTCATTATACCAGAAAACACAAAGGATTGCGAACCGGCAACCCCGCAGGTTTCGTCATTCTGCCTATGCCTGTAAGGCGGTGTGATGGTCATAGAGCCAGGGAAATATAAAGTTTTCAAGGCGCTGAAATTTTATCCGGATCCTCCTGTGGATACGTCACAGACCAGGAAACAGCGTTCAGAGAGGCTGTAACACCGGGAATGGATCTGACCGGATAACAGGCATAAAAAATCTATGTTTTGCACAAAGATCAGGTGGGCTTTTGCGGTGTTACTTCCCTGACTTTGGGGTTCAGGGGATTCAGCCCCATCATAAGATAACGGAACTGTTCCTCTGTAAGGTCTGCGGCCTCTTCGCTGGTTCTAGGCCAGGACAGGGAACCTGCCTCCAGCCGTTTGTAGAGCTGAAGAAAACCGTCTCCCATCCATAGAAGTCCCTTGATGCGGTCGGACCGTCTGCCACAGAATAGGAATAAAGTTCCCTTTTCAAAAGGATTCTGATGGTATCTGCCTCCGATGATCATGGACAGCCCATCGATCCCTTTGCGCAGATCCACATATCCGCAGGCAATCACGACTCTGCGGATACCGGCAGCATCTTCAAGCATGAAGCACCTCCTGCAGCAGCCTGCAAAGCAGGGACTCTGAAATATCGTTTGATAATTCCAGCGTCAGGCGGCCTGATCTGATCACTGCAACCGGAGTCATTGCTGCCGGGACGGCTGGCACCGGTGTTGTGTCCAGAGCAGTTTTTACCGGGATTTCTACAAAAGAGAGGGCAGACGGGTTGGTGTCTTCCTGGAGTCCCTCCTGTTCACAGACTTCCCGGCGGATCTTTCGGAGCCAGTAATAATAAGATTTTTCAGAAATATCGTTTTCAACAAGCCACTGCTTTGCCGTAGTGCCTGCCGGTCTGTCCTGGCACTGTCGAATGATGTTTATCCAGTTCGACCTGCGGACATTGTGAGTTAATTGATCCATGCGCTTTAGCCTCCTCTAAAAAACTAATAGTTTTTTCGTGTTATTTAGAGTGTGGCATAAAAAAACTAATTAGCCAAGGCGCAGGATTTGACGTTTACGTCTGATCATCGGCATAATATTCATATTTTTGAGGCTCCTTTGGACGATATAAAACCATATGTCCGGCATGAACAATAGTTTCTTCTTCACTATTACGACCAAAATGAAAATGGGCTTTTCCGGCAGCAATATAAATTAACTGAAAATCAAGTCTGCCACGAGGTCTCCAGGTAGGCAGTTTAGGACGTGTGTATAGCTTATATGTTCCACACATAGTTACAACAAGCGGCTTGGATTTATCTTTTCTATCAATCGTTGAGTGATTGAGATATGCATTATTTGTGTACATGTGTGCCTCCTTGTATTGAAATATAAAAAAGTGTATGTCAAAAATGGCTAAAAATCTGTCCAATATAATCCTTATGTTCATTAATTTTATCATTTTGTGCATATTTTGTCCAATTTATGATATGTCATTTTTGGCTTATTTTTTATATACTGACCATAATAAAGTTGTGGGACAAAACGAGGCAAAAGAATAGGTATTTGTGGAAGGAGAAATTCTCATGGAAGAAAAAACATACCTGAAATGGTATAACAAAGTAGGTTACGGAACGGGAGATATTGCAGGAAATGTAGTATATGCTTTTCTATCATCATTTGTCATGATTTACCTGACAAATACAGTTGGGTTAAATTCGGGCATAGTAGGTACATTGATAGCGGTATCAAAATTATTTGATGGAGTTACGGATATATTTTTCGGTACAATGATTGACCGTACAAAGAGTAAGATGGGAAAAGCAAGACCGTGGATGTTTTACGGATTCTTTGGCTGTGCTGTCACACTGTTTGGTGTATTTGCCATTCCGACCAGTCTTGGAAAAACAGCGCAGTATGCATGGTTTTTTATAGCATATACATTACTTAATGCTGTATTTTATACTGCTAATAATATTGCGTATGCAGCGTTGACATCACTGGTAACAAAAAACAGTAAAGAGCGTGTTCAGATGGGGTCTTTCCGTTTCATGTTCTCATTTGGTACAAATCTGGTCATCCAGTCTGTTACTGTTGGTGCAGTAGAAATGTTTGGTGGCGGTGCAGCCGCATGGAGAACTATCGCATTTATTTACTGTATTATAGGTATTATTACCAATACACTTGCTGTATTTTCGGTAAAAGAGCTGTCAGATGAAGAATTAAAAGATGACAGTGTGGCAGGAGAGGAAGATGACAAACTTTCTTTTAAGCAGACAATAAAACTTCTCTTTAGTAATAAATATTTTTCAAGGATTTGTGTGATCTATATTCTTCAGCAGCTTCGTGCTTCTATGGTGAATGTAGGAATCTTTTTTATGACATATGTATTGCTGAATAAGAATTTGTTCGGTGTATTTTCATGGGCGAATAATATTCCTTTGATCATTGCACTTGCCGTTACACCTGCACTGGTTTCAAAAATGAAAGGAATGTATAAGTTAAACAAGTATAGTTATATGCTTGCTACAGTATGCCGTTTGATGGTTGCAGTGGCAGGTTATCTGGGAAGTGTTCCGCTGATGCTGTTATTTACAGTTCTTACATCCCTCGGAGAAGGACCGTGGCAGGGAGACATGAGTGCAGTAATTGCACAGTGTTCAGAACATACTTATTTAAAGAGTGGAAAGCGGATTGACGGTTCCATGTTCTCCTGTACTTCATTAGGTGTAAAGCTCGGTGGAGGTATTGGTGTTGCACTTTCAGGCTGGCTGCTTGACATAAGTGGATATATTAACCTTGATAATGCGGTTCAGCCGGATAGCTGTATCAATATGATGTATTTTATGTATCTGTGGCTTCCGTTTATATTTGACATTATTATTACAGTCATTCTTTCATTCCTTAATGTAGAGAGTGCAAATATGAAATTAAAAGAAAATATGCAGAATCAGTAATGAAAATAGCCCCTGGAGTTTGACTTTAGGGGCTATATAGAAAATAAGAAAAAAAGGAGAATTATTATGAACGCTGATATGAAATGGTTAGACAATCCGGAAGTGTTCCGTGTAAACCAGTTGGACGCACACAGCGACCATTGTTACTATATGGATTATGCAGATATGGAAAAACCAGAAAATCCTTTGATGCAGTCATTAAATGGACAATGGGAGTTTGCTTTTAGCAAAAATGTAATGGACAGACCGGAAAATTTCTATGAGGAAAATTTTGATGCATCTTCATTTGATAAGATTATGGTTCCGGGGCATATCGAACTGGCAGGCTATGACAAAATACGCTATATCAATACGATGTATCCGTGGGAGGGAAAAGAATATCACAGGGGTGCGTATAGTATGGAGAGTACCGGGGACGAGGCAGGAATGTTTTCCGAGGCAGAGTATAATCCTGTCGGATCTTATATCAAACGATTTGATTTGAGTGAGCAAATGCGTGAAAAGAAAATCCGTATCTGTTTTGAAGGTGTGGAAGAAGCGATGTATCTGTGGCTGAATGGTCAGTTTGTAGGATATGCGGAGGATAGTTTTACACCGTCAGAATTTGATCTGACACCATTTATCAGAGAAAAAGGAAATGTGCTGGCAGTTCAGGTTCACAAAATGAGTACGGCAGCATTTTTGGAGGATCAGGACTTTTTCCGATTTTTTGGAATTTTTAGAAATGTAACTTTAAAAGCAGTGCCAGAGGTGCATTTGGAAGATGTATGGTTTCAGCCAACACTAAACAAGGACAATATAAGCGGCAGGGTATCGGTAAAGATGAAAGTATCTGCTCCAGAAGGAAAGAAAGTATCTGCCCATTTGGTTTTAAAAGACAGAGAGAATAATCAGGTGGCAGAGGACAATATCACCTTAGAGGAAAAAGCTGGAAGTCTTGTAGGAGTGATAGATACTGAGGTTGGAAGTGTTAAGGCATGGGATAATTACTGCCCATATCTGTATCACGCATATGTAGAGCTTAGAGGCGAAGATGGAGAAATATTAGAGATAATTCCATATGACATAGGTTTCAGAAGACTGGAAATGATTGACAAGGTAATCTATTTAAATGGTAAACGTCTTGTCATTACCGGAGTAAACCGTCATGAGTGGAGTGCAAAGACAGGAAGAAGCATCAGTATGGATGAAATGACAGCAGACATTGATTGTATGATTAGAAATAATATCAATGCAGTACGCACATGCCATTATCCGGATCAGATACCGTGGTATTACCTGTGTGATAAAGCTGGTATTTATGTAATGGCAGAAACGAATATGGAAAGTCATGGAACATTCCAGAAACTTGGTGCGATTGAACCATCGTGCAGCGTACCTTGTTCTATTCCGCAATGGCGGGAGGCTGTTGTTGACAGGGCTAGGAGTAATTTTGAAACTTTTAAAAACCATACAGCAATTCTTTTCTGGTCTTTAGGAAATGAATCTTATGCGGGTGATGACATAGAAGCAATGAATACTTACTTCAAGGAAAAGCAGGATGGCAGATTTGTTCATTATGAAAGCTCTTTCTATGACCGTAATTATGAGGAAACCATATCAGATGTAGAGAGCAGGATGTATGCAAAGCCTTATGAAGTGGAGGAATATTTAAATAATAATCCAAAGAAACCGTATCTTTTGTGTGAGTATATGCATGATATGGGTAATTCGATGGGAGGACTTGGTACTTATATGAAGTTAATAGATAAGTATGAGATGTACCACGGTGGATTTATCTGGGATTTCATTGATCAGGCACTTCTCGTGAAAGATGAAGTGACAGGAAAAGAAGTTTTGCGTTATGGCGGGGACTTTGATGATAAGCCTTCTGATTATGAGTTTTCAGGAAATGGAATTGTATTTGCAGACCGTAAGGAAAAACCAGCTATGCAGGAAGTGAGGTATTACTATGGCTTATACAGATAAGAATAAATTGAGAGTTGTATATGGAGATTATACACTTGGTGTACATGGAGATGGGTTTGACTATATATT
>OBKF01000496.1_pt1 | contig 17058 bp, 15 predicted proteins | sample 1481561 | NCBI WGS metagenome assembly OBKF01 (sample SAMN00265068, study PRJEB22529) | human gut metagenome
AGTATCTGATCCCCGCCACACTATTATAAATATAACTATAACTATAAAACTATAAGGAGAAGCGTTATGAGAAGATATATTATCGCCTCCCATCATTTACTGGCCCACGGCCTGAAAGACACATTAAATTTTCTTACTTCCATGGATGGCATCATTGATATCAGTGCCTATATGGATGACACCGATCTTCCAACCCAGATCAAAGAATTATTTGATTCCTTTGACCCGGAGGATGAAGTAGTCATGATGACTGATATGTTAGGTGGCAGTGTAAACCAGCAGTTCTGCCCATATGTAAACGATCATCGTCACCTGATCTGCGGTATTAATCTTCCATGTGCCTTAAGCCTGGTATTACAGCCTCAGGATATGCCTCTTACTGCAGAGACCATCCGGACTATTGTAGAAGAGTCCAGAAGCCATCTGATCTATGTAAATGAGTATAATGATGGATCAAATGAGGATGATGAGTAAAAAATCGTGAAAATCCACTTCATTGAACAGACATAAAAGAAGCAGCTGACCATTTTTTTCCAACAGCTGCTTTTTTCGTAGAAAAATCAGGAATATATAAAGTCAGAAGTGTGAAAAACGCAAATTGATTTTATTTGAAAAAAATGATAAAACAGGGAATGAAAGAAGGGATATACATGAAACAAAAAACCGGGCTGCAAATGTCCAGTTCTCTGCCTGTTATGATACTTCTTAACTTATCCGGCGGAACACAGGATGCCTGCTCTTATTTTTTACGTGACCACGTTTTTGCCAATGCCCAGACGGGAAATATTGTTTTAATGGGGTGTCATCTGATCTCCAAAAATCCGAAGGATTCTATCCGCTATTTTCTCCCTGTTGCCTTTTTTGCACTGGGGGTACTTATGGCCTGTCTGATCCGCTCCCGTTTTCGCCGTACTGGAAGGATCCACTGGCGCCATCTGGTATTGACCATAGAGATCATACTGCTGTTTATCGTTGGTTTTATCCCGGGACAGCTAAACTGGCTTGCAAATGGGCTTACCTCCTTTGCCTGTGCCATGCAGGTACAGTCTTTCCGTACAGTAAGAGGCAGTGCCTATGCCAGCACCATGTGTATTGGAAACCTGCGAAGCGGCACGGATCATTTTTATAAAGCTGTTACTGAAAAGAAAAAAGAGGAGCTTAAAATCGCTGCTATCTATCTGACTGCTATCGGCTCATTTACCATTGGCGCTGCCTGCGGCGGGCACCTGGCAAACTATTTTTCCTACCGCACCATCTGGATCTCCTGCGGACTTTTGATCCTGTGCTTCTTACTGATGCTGATCAAAGAAGAGGAAGATCTGGAAACTGCAGAAAAGAAAGAACGCCAGGAACTGAAAAAAGAGCAGGAAGAATTGAAAGAAGAAAAGAAAGAGCTTCAGAAAGAACAAAAAGAGCTCCAGAAAGAACAGAACGAATTAAAAGAAGACCAGAAGATCATCCGGGAAATGGATGAAAAAACACAGCATCATATTAAATCTTAAAATACTTAAAATGTTTAAAAATGGGCACTGCAAAGATTTTATTTTCCTGGCAGTGCCCATTCTTATTATTACGATGATCATTCTTACTCTGTTTTAAACCGTCAGCCATGTACCTATGCCTTTTTCTTTCGCTCTCTCATAAGCCCTGTATGCACAACACAGATCATGTGCTCCCATTCCCATATGGGTTGAAACAATAATCTCCTGTGGGTCTTCCCGTCCGGCACATTTGCCGTTTAAAACCTGTGCCACATCACCATACACATCAGAAAGTGACAGTGATCCGTCCGGATTAAGCTCCGGATCCTCTAAAATATCAATATCTGTATCCCGGCAGCCCAGATACCATTTTGCCCTGCGTGAGATTTCCGGATCCATATCCCGAAAACCTTCAATGCCGATGATCGTCATGCCTGGTCTCAAATGCTCTTTGTGCAGCAATGGTTTCCACGCACCGGATGCCATCAATACAAGATTACTTTCCTCCAGGGCTTCCTCTGCACTATGGCAGGAAACAACCTCAACATGTGACTTCCACTGTTCTCTGACAGCTGCTATCGGTTCCTCGCTTCGGCTGAAGATGCGCACCTGCTGAATGTCCGGAAACTGTTGCAGGAAGCCGCAAATACCACTTCTTGCCTGTACGCCGCATCCAAAAACACTTAAACGTTTCTGATCCGGATTTGCCAGAAGCTTTGCCTGTACCACACCGTGGCCACCAGCTGTCCGCATGGCAGTTATACCAGTTGCTCCTACAACAGCAAGAGGCAGACCAGTTTCCGTACTGCTTAAAATGATCAGATTTCCATGACTAAAGGGATATCCCGGAAGAGGTGCTCCAAAGGTTCCAATCCATTTCATGCCAGCAATATTCCGTTCATGCATAACAGCTGGCATTATATGAAAATTATTCTTTTCAGCCGGATCAACTGTCATAAGTGTCATTCTGCCAATTGTAATGGCACCATTACCGACATTGCGAAAGGCTTCCTCTGCTGCCCTTATCGCGTCTTCCTGTGTTAAAAGCGATTTAACTTCCTGCTCACTGAGATAGAGAAATTTTGTCTTCTGCTCCATACGCTTCCTGTTCCTTTACATTTTTATAGTAAACCGCTTTTTAATGCTCCGCATGCCAGCGCAGCGCAACACATGCCAATGTAGAAGCACCCCGGTAAAGCTGGCTGTCATCAAAAACAGCCCTTGGATTATGCATGGGATAACGGGATCCGTCCTGTGTACTTCCCACAACCAGGAACAGCTGTGCTCCCGGTGTTCCATTGCTTAAAAAGTTAGAAAAATCTTCGGAAGCATACGCCGTGTCCCCTTCAAGCACAAACGTGCCCTCACCCAGTAATTCATCTACATATCTGGCTACGCAGTCGCAGGTATCAGGATCATTATATAACGGGTCGCATCCACCGGTCCAGCTGACTTTTGCCTTACAGCGGAACGCATTGCCAATATTCTCCACTATCTGCTCCACACGTTCACGTACCTGGGCCCGAACAGCACTGTCAAAGGTACGGATCGTACCTTCCATATAAGCGGTAGACGGAATAACATTGCATGCCGTTCCAGCATGAAAGATTCCCTGTGTTACAACCACCTGGTCTGCCGCGCGAATCTCACGGGAAAGGATCTCCTGCAGGGAAACAACAATAGTTGCTGCAGTAACAATAGGGTCAACGCCCTGATTTGGGGAAGCACCATGTGTTCCACAGCCTTCCACATCAATACGGTAAGTATCGTTTGATGCCATGGCCGTTCCCTTATTAAGTATCGTAATACTTCCCAGCTTAAAAGCGGACATACAGTCACAATGAATGGTGATTGCCGCGTCAACATGTGGATTTTCCATTACACCTGTATCTACCATCATCTGGGCTCCAAGAAGAGTCTCTTCTGCTGGCTGCCATACAAGCTTTACACATCCTTGCAAATCTTCCTCATGGATTTTTAAAAGCTTTGCTGCCCCAAGGAGCATTGTGGCATGCATATCATGTCCGCATGCATGCATACACTCTCCCACAGCCGCATAGTCAAGTCCCGTTTCTTCTTTCATAGGCAGTGCATCCATATCACAGCGGATCAGGATGCACTTTCCTTTTTTCTCATCTCCCAGCAGCGCGACCAGTCCGCTTTCCCCTACTTCATCGGGAACGATGTCCATTTCAGCAAGGCGGTCTATAATAAAACGTTTGGTTTCTGGTAATTCCAGGCCCAGTTCCGGATTTTGGTGGATATGCCGTCTCCAGGACACCAGATCTTCCTGAAACGCAAGTGCTTCTTTTACCAGATCGTACATTACTGCTCCTCCTTATCCTGATCCACCTGATGTTTATAAACCATATAACCGATCAGAACGGTAATGGCAATGGATACAGACATACCAAAATCATTCAGGAACAGAAAAATACCGGTACACATTAAACCATAGATAACAAGGGGTGGAATAGACCATTTAAGAGTTTTTACGATACCAGACTCGATCACGCGGAATGCCAACAGTGCGCCGATCAGGGACGGAATCACATAGCTGAAGCTTTCAATAATGATCTCCGGAAGAATAGAAACCAGCCAGTTTCCTACCAGTACGATAATAGTCAGTATCACAAGGTTTGTAAATACAGACATTGCCACACCAATGGTTGTAAGGATCTGGCTCTTTGGGCTTAACGCATCAAAACCATACTTATTTCTCAGCTGTCTCGCAACAGGAACACGGATATTTTTGGTATTTCCCGCAAGATTGCCCATGTATACAGACGTAGCCCCCAGAATAGGGAACCACTGAATAGGATCTGTAACCCAGAAGCCACCGCACAGTGCAGCAATCGCAAAGGCAACGTTCAGATAACTGGATAAAGGAGCTGACCAGCCCTTTACAAATTGCATATACAGAACCGGGGCAAAAGCAAATACCAGTGCAATCGCCATGGAACTGCGGCCGATCAAGTGGACACGTTTGAAATAACCGTCATTAAAATCCTTTTGGATTTCTGCGTCTTTTTCTTCTTTGGAAAGATTTTTTAACTCTTCATTCATAATCTTCGCAGCCTCCTATTCTATGCCAACAAATGTGCAACCGCGGTAGCACATACCATACCAGCCAGCATAGCAAAGCCAAGAACCCAGTTGCTGAGCTTATGGTGTTTGCCTTTCTGGCAGAATGTAACAGCCACTGCACCTGCAACAAGACTGGTGATGATACCTGCTGTCTGGGGTACGCCCTTGGTACCGTTTTCCAGTGCCCAGTAGGCCATCATGCCAAGCTCTGCAGAAAATCCCAGCATTGGAATGAAAGAGTGTTTTTTAGAAGCAGATTTTACAGTGGCTTTATCTAACGGCTTGCAGGTAATAAGCAGATGAAGCATAAACGGTGCTGAACCAAGTACCATACCAAAGATTGCCACGCTGAAGAAGGCAGCAGTCATATTGGAGCTTCCCAGATCAACTCCAAGAGCGGTTGCCACAATATCTGCCATCCAAAGTTCAAAATCTGCTGAACCGATCACGCCTGAACGCATCCACGTAACAGCCGGGCCAAGTACGGATATCATGGCAAGAACCACCACAATAACGGAAAATGACGGGCCGATCGTACCGATGATACTGGACTTCATGGCATCCTGGATCTCTTCCTTTGAAAACATCTGATGCTTTTTGTTGAACATAAGTGCATTGTGCAAAAACAGTGTGGCCTGCACAATAACGATAGAGATCAGTATGATCGCAAATGGCAATACGACTTTGTTTACCTCTGCTATAACATTCATATAATCTCCCCCCTTCTTTAATTTATGCACTCTGGAAGGCATTCCAGGGCTATTTTCTCTTCGGGTATTGCATTTATTCAGTTGTTTATACTACGTAGACTGTCAATTCCGTTCCTACCGGTACTTCCGGTGTCCCCGCCGGTATTTCTACCAGATACTGGTACCCGTCCAGATTTTTTAACAGGCCATTTTCCTGATAGATCAGATGTACCCCGTTTTTATCATTTCTTCCCTGTAAAAATCTGCGTGTACCAGACCTTTTTCCAAAATGGTTGGCTGTCGGGATCCGTTTTTTCTTTGGACAGATATATGGATTGCCTGTGCAAACACTGATAATATGACGTCCTAACAGTTCAAATGCCGTGATTGCAGCAAACGGATTGCCGGAAAGACATAAAACAGGTTTTCCTTCAACAAGAGCCAGCATAGTAGGCATTCCCGGTTTTATACCTACACCTTTATATAATATTTTTGCTCCCATTGCTTCAAGAGCAGCCGGGATCAGATCATACTTTCCTGCAGATATTCCTCCTGTAGTAACCACAAGATCAACTATTTCCAAAAGCCGCCGAAGTTCCTTTTCTATCACTTCACAATCATCATCTGCCAGACATGTATCCTTAACTTCCACCCCCAATTCTTCCATCCGTTCCATAGCCCAGATACCGTTAGAATCGTATATTTGCCCTACTTTCAGCTTTTTTCCGGGAAGTGCAAGTTCATTACCTGTAGAAAGTACAGCGGCTGTAAGAACCGGATAAACAGGAATACGATCATACCCAGCCTGAGAGGCGATCGCCAGTGACAGTGCTGTCATGACCTTACCTTTTGAAAGAAGAAGTTCACCTTTTTTGAAATCATCTCCTGCAAAGCAATAATTTTCAAAAGCTTTTACCTGGGCAAATACTTTTACCCATTCTTCCCCCTCGTCTGTTTTTTCCTGCATGATCACGCAGTCCGCTCCTTCTGGGATCACAGCTCCGGTCATGATCCTTATCGCAGTCCCCGGCCTTACTACCACATCTGCCGGAACACCTGCGCGGCTTAATCCAACAACCTTTAAGACTACACCATGGTCTCTGTCCGCATTTTTTATATCATCCGACCTGAGAGCATAGCCGTCATAAGGAGATCGTGGAAAGGGAGGCTGGGAAATTGCTGAAAAGAGATCCTGGCTTAACCTTCTCCCTCTTGCCTTTTCCAAAGGAATCCATTCTGTCTGCATGGATTTTAAGCTGTTTTCCTGTATCCTGAGTGCTTCCTCCAGTTCAATTTCCTGCCTCATATCCATTATCACCTTTCTTTTGTATCTGCCGTTGTTCTCTTTAATGACTGTCCCATATTTTCTTTTTTGTAATCTTCTTCATCCAGACACTTTAAAGCACCTGTGGCACAGTTTCGCACACAAGCTGGTTCCAGGCCCATTTTCACTCTGGTAACGCAGCCGTTGCATTTTATCATTTTTCCGTCTTTCCCATAAGACGGAGCACCATATGGACAGGCCATAGCACAGCTATGGCAGCCAATACAGTTGGTATTATCATAAATGGTAAAACCTGTCTCCTCATCCTTCATCAGACAGTTGCAGGGACAGGCAGAAATACAGGGTGCGTCCTCACAATGAAAACAGGCAATAGAAAAATACTGATATCCACCGTCTTTTTCTTCCAGGTCACTGACCACACGGAATGGTGACACACCGCCTGTTACATCAATATCATTCTGATCCATACATGCAACAGCACAGGCGCCGCATGCAGAGCATCTACTGATATCCAGATCAATTATTTTCTTTCCCATGATATCTGTTTCTCCTAACCTTTCAGCAAAACGTCAATAAATTCCTGAGGAACTCCCTCTTTTTTCAGCCGTACCAGCTCTGCAGGTCCTAAAACTGCCGGTCTGCCTTCCATACGGCGAAAAACAAAGGATTTTAACACACCACTTGCTTCGTAAGAATCTAAAAGGTTCATGCACACAGGTATATGATCTTTCATGCGCACCACAAACATCCGGTCATTCTTTTCATCTTTGAAGGTATGTTCTTCCCCTTCTGCCCTTACATCACCAAAACCAATAAAATCCATACCCATAAAATGGGTGATATTGTGAAGTATATTTCCCTCGTACTCTATATTTCCACCAGCCATATTGATACCTGCCGTCTCTCCCTGTCTGGCTGCGTTATCCCAGATACCAATGATCTGATTTACTCCGCTCTGGATATTTCTTCCTTCGCAGCAATCACCGGCACTGTAGATATCCGGCATATTGGTACGCATTCCCATATCCACTACAATGCCTCTGTTTACCTTCAGATCCGCATCTGCAACCTGGGTATTTGCCCTGGTTCCGATACACATCATAACGGCATCACAGGTAAGAGGTTCTCCCTCTTTAAACACTACCTGAAGCTTTCCGTCTTTTCCTTCAATCTGGGTCAGAGCCTTGGAAAATGCCATATCCACACCCTTTTTGATCAGGCGGTTCTGGATCTCATCTGCCACAGAAGGAACTGCGGATACCGGAAAAATATAAGGTGCCATATCTACCAGTGTACAATGTATGCCTCTGGCAGTCAGTAGCTCGATCAGCTTAATGCCTACCATGGACGCGCCAATAACTGCTGCGCTTTTTATCTTTCCTGCATCCAGTACCGGCTTTAACTGATCTGCATCCTGGATCGTACGCATAACAAATACATTTTCCTGATGAATACCTGGAATAGGCGGTACAAATGCGCTGGCACCTGTTGTGATCAGTATTTTATCGTAAGGTTCTTTCTTATCTCCTTCCAGTAAAACCTCTTTGGATACAGAAAGCACCCGTTCTACTTTCTCTCTGCAAATGTTAAACTGATATTTCTCTGCCAGTCCATCCATTCCGCCAAAAGGCATTGTCCCAGATCTGGACAGTTTTCCATAAATGTAATACGTAGTGAGCATGGGATTTCCAGGAGCCCAGGAAGTATCCGTATAAACATCGATCTGTCCCTCATATCCCTGTTCCCTCATAGCTTTCACCGCATGATAACCTGCACAGCCAAAGCCGACAATTGCTATTCTTTTTTTCTTTATCACGGGTTTTCCACCACCTTTCTTACTCTGCACCGGCTAGATTTGAAACCCGGATAACCGCTGTACGGATCTGTATGGGTACTTCCGATCAGATCATTAGCATTGGCTTCTGTATATCCATGATATATCTGTACATCGCCCTTTCGGATCTTTACAGACGGGTTAGCCTTCATCCGGATCTTAGAGGTCATTGTCTCAATCTCCACTGTATCCCCGGCTTTTATCCCCATTTCCCTTGCATCATCTTCATTCAGGTCTGCCATTGGCTCTTTTCTTAAGCTTCTGGTCCAGGCAAGATTATGAAGACGGGAATGGATCGCATTAGGAATGCGGGAACCGGTAACTAAGATCAACGGATATTCCTTGGGATCAGCTCCTTCATCATCTAAAGTACCTTTCCAGGTTGGAATCGGATCTAAGCCCATATCCTTAAATTCTGCAATATAATTAGAATAAAACTCAAACTTGCCGCTGGCTGTGTTCATTCCATTTTTTGTAAATTCACCAGGAACCACATCCCGCGCTTCCGGCACATGGATCGGAAAGTCACTGGCCTTCATATCGTCAATAGTAACGCTCAGATCCCTGATCATATAATTAATCTCAGCCTCATAGCCTTCTCTTAAAAGAGGATCATCCAGATTCATGACATCCGCCAGTTCCTTTAAGATCTGAACATCACTTTTAGACTCATATAATGGCTTGATCACAGGCTTTGTAAAAGTAGCATAGCCACCCATATATGCCTTAAATTCCCCTCGCTCATAAGAAGTACATGCCGGAAGAACAATATCTGCATATTTAGCTGTATCTGTTAAGAACAAGTCTGTATCTACGAAGAAATCCAGTGACTTTAATGCCCGGTACATCTTCTGTGTATCCGGAAACATTTTCGCATTCATTCCTGCACCATATAATGCCTTAATCGGATATGGGGTACCTTCCAATATCTGTCTGGACAAGTCCATTGCCTGAAACTCCGGCATAAATTTACTCCAGAGCGGGTACTTACGGCATCCAATGGCATCCGATCTTCTTGGCGGCATTACATCCAGGTAATATTCATGCTCATACATATGGTAGCCTGCAGGCATATCATAAAAAGTAGATTTTTCCGGTATCTGCCCGCCTGGACGGTCAAAGTTTCCTGTAAGACCATTCAGGCAGATCATAGCCCGGTAATTCTGGAAACCATTAATATGGTGAGTCAGCGAACAGGATGTTTCTGTAATGGATGCCGGTCCGCTTGTTGCATACAGCTTGGTGGCTGCATAGATATCTTCCGGTTTCAAGCCTGTGATCCTTGCTGTACGCTCCAGGTCAAACTGCTTTACATACTCTGCATACTGCTCAAAACCATAGGTATATTTTTCAATGTATTCTTTGTCATGCCAGTTATTCTGAATGATCAGGTTTGCCATTCCAAGAGCTAAAGCCCCGTCTGTTCCCGGCTGGAGCTGAAGGTGGATATCTGCCAGTTTCTGGGTAGCCGGTGTTTTCCTGGGATCAATAATAATAAACTTCTTTCCCTGATCCTTTAATTTTAACAGTCTCTCAGACATAAGATGGTTGGAATGGAATGCATTTAATGCAAATCCCAGGATAACATTGGAATTTTCCATATCCGGATCAGAGTTTAGGCCAACGGTAGCTTCCCATGCCATTTCACTGGCTTTAAAACAGGTGCTGCATTCTGTTCCATAGTTAATGCTTCCAAATGAATATGCAAATCTGTGAAGATACTGCCTGTACCACTTAGTGTAACCGGAGAAGAAAGCAACACTGTCTGCACCATACTCCTTTTTTGTTTTTAACAGGTTATCGGCAATAATCTTATAGGCCTCATCCCAGCTGACAGGCTCAAATCTTCCTTCTCCCCGTTCTCCCACTCTGCGAAGAGGCGTTTTGATCCGGTCTTCCCTGTAAAGGTACTGGCGTCCAGCAGAGCCTTTAGTACACAGTTTTCCGCGATTTCTTGGGTGTTCCTTAGTTCCCTCTAATTTGATGATCCGCCCGTCCTTTACATAAGCATCTACTCCGCAATGCATACCTGGACAGCAGATATCACACAAAGTCCGTTTTACCTGGATGCCGGTTTCGTCGCAGGCTATTTTCGCCTTTTCCAGTTCCTTTTTATCCACAGTTTAAACCTCCGTTAGTTGCTTAAATAGTAAAAAGCTTTCCAAGATACGGGATCTTATCCCCAACTCTCGCTTTTCTAAGCGCGCCCCACAGTGTTACCTGATTGCTGGTAAGCACCGGAAGACCAAAATCTGTTTCAATGGTTGAAATAATATCAAATGTGTTCATGCCGGTACAGCTGATAAAAATACAATCCGCACCAGTAAGATCTAATTTCTTCACATGCTGGTAAATATCATAAGGCCGATCACCCAGCTCATCCAGGCTGACTCTCTCAGAAGTCATTCCCTTAATAGTCGTAACTTCAATTCCATTATCCTCTAAAAACTGTTTTTCAAGTGCATTGGTCTCATCTGGATAAGGAGTTACAACTGCCGCCCGATTTCTTCCCAGTGCCTTAAAAGCATCTAACAGGGAAGTACTGGTAGTAAGTCCCGGATATCCGCAGGTCTCTTCAATAGTTTTGATACATTTTTTGTCAAAACCACTGCCTCCGACCAGACTGCCGGAAGTACATCCAAAAGTAACTACATCAAAAGGCAGATTGTCTGCAAAAATAGAAGCAGAACCTTCCAGGCATTTCACCATATCCATTAACTCATTAGGTGTTGGATTTCCGGAAAACGGAATACGGTTGGTCACTACCGCTACACCTTCCGGTGCAAAACGGTGAAAGTCTGCTTCGATCGCTACACCTGTTGTAGGCGCGATCACTCCGATCATTGCTCTCCAGTTATACAGCATACGATTTCCTCCATTTTCATCTCATCACTAAAACCTGCATTTTCAAGGGTTCTTCCATTCTTAATATACTCTTTGCCATTTACTGCACAAGCCAGTGTTACAACAGACTGAAGCACCGGCATATCCACTCCCAGTTTCTTTGCACAGGATAATGCCATGGCCGCACAGGAAGCTGCATCTTCTTCAATATAACGGTGATGCAGGCTGTCCGGACCGTCCAATGTACGGAATACGGAATATTCTGGATGGTTTTTCCAGTCGATCAGTTCCTCAAAAAATTCTGTTGCAGAATCTCTTTCTTCCAGACCAAATTTCGCAAGAAGTTTAATACGTTCCTGACGGATTGCTTCCACACAGGATACTGCATATGGGGTCAGACCATGCTGGAACAGTACAAATTTTTCACCCATTTGTTCAATGGTACTGGATGCCAGCAATGTAGTTCCAATATGTAAAACATAGTTATCAGATAAAAGAGCGCCCTCTAAAACATGCTTATTTGCCTTAAAATCCAGAACACCTTCATTTCTTTTAATAAATTCCTCTGTTTTATTGCCTGGAAGGGCTGCCACACGTTTTGTGCGGATTGGAAGTCCCACAGTAACTTCTGCCGGTGACGCCAGACGGCATGGACATAAGTTTCCTTCCATTTCAGCTAAGATCACATCTTCTGGAATGCCTTTTTCCTTAAATACCTTCTGGAAGATAAAGGAACCAAGATTTCCCGGAAGGATCAGTACGCTGGAACCTGGCTGTAAATAAGGTGCAATGGCATTTGCCACTTCCTCATGACGTGCTGCAGGTACACATACCATTACTAACTGTGCACTTTCTACCGCTTTCTTAAAATCATGGGTAATGCAGGCTGGCATGTAAATGCCTCTGCCAGCTCTGCCTCTTAATAAGATTCCTTTATTCTCTTTAATTTCCTTTAATTCTTTATCAAACTTCTCTGTATCACAGATTGTAACAGAAAAGCCCTTTCCTGTCAGATATGCGGTTGCCGCATGGCCTGTAGAACCGCCTCCGATCACAGTAATGTTCTTTACCATTTTTCTGCCTTTCTACCGCTTTATTGTCTTAGATATGGTTGTTTTCGATACTATGGTTTTCAGTATTGCAGTTTTAGATCGTCAGATATTTGCCGATCACTGCCATATCTTCGATATCTTCCAGTTTATTTAATACGAAGTCACAAAGCTCATCCTGCTTTTCAGCACTCATCAGACCGTCAGTTGCCAGCTTGAAGCATGCGATACACTCTTCTCTGGTATATGGATTCTGTGGATGTCCCTTCGGGAACTGTACAGCTTCTTCATAAACAGTACCATCTTCCATTACCATTTTCATGGTGTAAGAAGGATAAGAGCCCTGTTGGAATGTATCAAAGTTAGAGCTGATCAGGGATGTCTCTCCTACACCGTGTACCTTGGAAGCCATTTTCAGGATTTCTGGATCTTTTAGATATTTTTCATCTAACCACTGGGTTCCTACCTTTGGTCCCTTTAAGTACATAGCCATACAGAATGGAATACTGAACTGAGCAGCTACTAAAGAATCATAGCCGTCTGCCGGACTGTCTTCACTTCTTTCAGGAATATATGGTGAAACCTCAATACGGGCAATCTTATCTGGATCTGGATGATGCTTGGTAACGATAGAATGGATCATATCCATTGGTGTCTGGATCCACATATTTACCGGCCAGTTCTTTAACATCAGTTCCATGATCATATATCTGCTTCCCAGTTCTCTGTCATACCAGTCCCAGTCACACTGGTCAGATACGCCGAAGTAATAACCGGTATCTTCTTCCAGAACTCCCATCAGGGTAGAAATACCTTTTTCAGTGATCATAGCGCACTCTACAGCAGACTGTGCAGTGAGACCATGTGTATAATGATAGAAATCACTGAAGCTGGAGTGGATCAGGTTAATAGCAATCGGAGTCATATGACCTGCTGCGCCTAATAACTGGTTCATCTTGGTTCCCTTGATGCTCATCAGTTTTCCAGTAATAGAAGCCGGTGCAAAGATCTGCCAGCAGTGAAGTCCCCAGCCTTCCTCAAAACGCTTTGGAGACGGCTGAACTGCCATTGCAATTCTCTGATATACGTCATAACCACCAACTAATGCCGTCAGATAATCTTTACCGCTCTTATGATAAGCCTCAGATACAGCAAGTCCGGTAGGAACAGCACCTGCAGACGGATGTCCGGTCCAGCTGCAGTCTTCCCAGTCTAAAAGATCTGCCAGTGTACCGCTTGCAAGAACTGCATTTCCCAGTCCAACCTTAGTTCCGTCGCCGATGATCGTAGCTTCTTTTCCGCCATTTCCCAGTGTTTTTGCTACATCAATGATATTGCTTCCTGCCTCTGTTTTAACAGCTGCAATAGCTGCTCCAATGGTATGGAGAGTTACCAATTTTGCTCTTTCAATAACTTCTGCCGGAATGTCCTCATACTTGAGTTCTGATAAATAGTCTGCTATAATTTGTGTATACTTTTTCATATTTTTTCTCCTTTTGAGGTAATATTTTATGCGAATTGAACATTTACAGTTTTTAGTTGAAGTTGCTCGTACAAAATCCATTTCTGCCGCTGCCAAGCGGCTTTATATCAGCCAGACCGGTCTGAGTGCGATCATCAGTTCCATCGAGGAGGAGCTGAATATCCAGATTTTTCACCGCACCAATAAGGGAATATGCCTTACTGCTGAAGGAGAACAGGCTTTAAAATTAATGGAAGATATTCTGTTGAAAAATGATGAACTCCATTATCTTTATTCTGATATGAACCGAAGCTGTCCCATTACCAATTTAGGTGTTTTTCCCTCTGGTGCCCATGCGGTTTCTGCCTATCTGGCCCCTTTATGGGCCAGGGAACATCCGGAAGCGCTTTTACACATTTATGATGTGGGGTATGAGGAAGTACGAAGCTGCATTTCCAATCATACCGCTAATATCGTCATCGGCATGGAAACCAGTGATTACTTTAATCCCCGTCTTTCTACCAAAGATGGAAAAACCCAGGTAGAATCTCTTTGTCTGGATCATTTTTGCCTGCTTGTGGGACATAACTCCCCACTTGCCCAAAAAGACCAGATCCCGTTAGAGGAAGCTCTTGGCTGTCATCTTCTTTTAACCCACAGTTTCCCTGGACGTGATGAAAAACCGATTGGACATGTGCTGCGCCTTTTTAAAACCTTTACTGTTTTAAGTAATTTAGAAATTGCCAAGGACATTCTCTCTGACAGCCCTGACATGGCCATGGTTGTTCCTACTTTGTCTGTTTATCAGGATAAACGTCTTGAAAACGGCCAGTTAAAGCTATTGGAGATCCATGGCTTTGACACGGCACTGACCATTTACATGATGTACGATATCGCCTCTGGCCTGAATGTAAGAGAAACCGTTCTCCTTCAGGAGATACGTGACTTTTTCTCTACTGTCTGCTATCCTGTTTAAACAGTTCATTCCCTGTTTAGATCACCATGCCTGCGATCAGAAATACCGGAATTGCTGCGATCAGGAACAAAACTACATATAAAACACCGTATTTGTAAATATCTTTTACCTGGATCCATTTATTTCCATAAAGGTAAGGTGCCATACCAGAAGAGCCAGGAAGGATAAATCCCATATTTGCCAGGAAAATAATAGCCATGCCGATCACTGACGGTGAAAGGTTATAATTTCCAATAAATGGCATAACTGCTGTCAGCATGATGATACCTGTTGCCATATTACTTCCTACATTGGTCAGTACCAGCATGACGATCATAATGGAGGCTATAAATACAGGTGCAGGCATACCGCTAAAGATCGGTGAAAGTACGTCACTTAATAATGTTTTTACACCTGTATCATCAGCAGTAAGTGCTCTTGCGATAGGAATAATAGCCATACACATCATAATGATCGGCCAGTTAACACCAGTGGTTGCCACATCGCAGAAATCCAGGATCGGTTTATTTTTCCATCTTACGATCATTGCCAGACACAGAACAAAAGCAAACCATCCAGCCTGTGTTATCTTATTTAAGAAGGCGATCACAGGCCATTCTGCCGGGAATAAGGTAGTTGCAAACACGTATGCAACAATAAGTCCAAAGCATGTAAAATAGAACTTATGCTGGAATGTAAGCTTAAGATCTTCACCTTCCAGTTTTGAGAAATCTACATTGTTCAGTTTCTCAAAATCACACTTGAAAAGGTACTTCATAGCTGCTGTGATCAACAGATCCATAAGCAAAAGCACGATAAGACCTAACACAAAATAGATAACATAATTAATGCCAATGCCTGTCATGCTCTTAAAGGTCTCGCTTAATGCTAATAGCCAGCTCTGGAAGGCAAATAAGCCTTCATACATAATACAGGATAAGAAGGTTCCTATGATCATCATAGTGCTGTAGCGTTCTCCCTTTTTGTATCCCACCATATCTGCAATGTTGTAGAATACAGCCCATGACATAATTACCGTCACATTGGATGTAACCAGTAAAGAGCAAAGTCCAAAACCTACCATGTAGATAAAGGTAAATAAGAACGGACGCTTATGTAAAAACTTCCTGGTGATGATCCATCTTGCTGCGATCTCGCCGATACCGCTTCTTCCCATTGCCTCTGCTAATACCAGCAGTACCAGCATCATCCATACCATTTCACTGCCAAGACCACTTGCAATGGCATCTGATACAGAACAATAATCTGTCATGCCAAGTGCAACCAGCGCTGCCATACTTGGCCAGACAATATCTACGGCACACAGTAAAAAGATAAGGCCGATAAAAATTCCCAGGATCTGCATACCTAAATGAGTCAGTGAACCCACAGGCGGAAGATACCCAAAACCAAACATTAAAAGAAGACCGATCAATGCCTTAATGTAGTAATTTGCGTTCTTTTCTTTCATGTTTTCCCCTCTCCAATTTTCTTTTGTAACTAACACTCCAAGCGCTTTTTGTATAATCACATTATAGGAATTGTTTCTTGATTTGTACAATATCGCTATCTGTTGGCTTGCCAGCAAAAAATGTGATAGCAAAAATAGTAATAAAAAAATTATGCAGCATAAGAATCTACTGTCACTGTACATACACGGTTCCGTTACTTCCCTTAATCGTTACCGTCTTTCCATCTGCATCTTTGATCGTCCCTTTATTTGTGAGCCCTGATAACCGGCTGTCTTTTGTGACGAACCATGTAGACGCGGCATCAATGGACAGATCTGCCGTAAAAGCTGGAGCTGTCACCGCCTTTGCTGTCTTTGGAGGTTCTGTTTACGGTAAAATCTTTTAGAATAACATTAGCTCCGTTAGATACAAGAACCGCGCTTTCATCCGTGCCTTCTGAGATATAGCTCTGACCGTTCTCTTCTGTATCACTGGAGCTTCTGCTGACTGATGTAACTGTACCGTCAGAACCGCTTAAGCTGACACCGCTTTTTGAAAATCCGGAAGCAAAATAATAATCATCATCTGCATACAAAATGATCTTTAATTTCGGTTTGTCGCCATCATCCCACTGGTCGCTCGGCTCGTTAGTTATTACCACATCATCTATATCAAATTTAGAGGAAGATGTGGAAACGGTTACATCACTATCTGTATCCCCAACCTCGATTTCTGACTCAATAGAAAGAGGAACAGAATTTATTTTTGTTCCAGCAGCAGCCAAAATCGTTGTATTAGATACAGACAGCATGCAGATTGCAGAAGTTATAACGGGATTTTTTGACCAGATTTTGGTGATTGTGAGAAAAAAATGTGAGAAAAAAAGTGCTGGGCTATGGATTAAAATCCATGCCCAGCACT
>OBKF01000528.1_pt1 | contig 16040 bp, 6 predicted proteins | sample 1481561 | NCBI WGS metagenome assembly OBKF01 (sample SAMN00265068, study PRJEB22529) | human gut metagenome
GCAAGGTGCGAGTTCTTTTTGGAAGTACGACCATGTTAGGCACAGGTGTGAACGCCCAACAAAGGGCTGTGGCGGTGCATCACCTTGAAATACCTTGGCGACCTGCTGACATGGAACAACGAAACGGCAGGGCAGTACGCAAAGGCAACACTGTAAAGCTGTGGGGTGGCAATGTGGTGGATATCGTAATTTATGGTACGGAAAAGACCCTCGATGCCTACAAGTTTAATCTGTTGAAAAACAAGCAGATGTTTATCAATCAAATTAACAACGGCACAATTGCCGTGCGCCGTATCGACGAGGGAGGCATGGATGAGGACAGCGGTATGAACTTCGCCGAGTTCGTGGCTATTCTGTCAGGAAATAACGACTTGCTGAACAAGACGAAGCTCGACAACAAGATTATGCAGCTTGAAAAGGAACAGGCTATTTTCAAGAAAGAACGCATCCGTGCCGAGCGTAAAATAGCTGCCTGTCAGGAAGAAGTCGAAAAGGCAAAGCGTACTGAGGCCGATTTCAAGAGGGATTTGGAATACATCAACTCGTATAATGGGGCAAAGGCAACCCTGCTTTTAAACTTGCCGCAAGCCAGTACCGAGGAAGTTGGTCGGGAGTTGCACCATATAGCCAAGACCTACCGCAACGGAGCGTATGGCACAGTTGGCACGTATGCAGGACTGAACTTGTTGGTGCATAGCGAGTATAATATGGACGGTACGTTTGACCGCAATACATTCTTTGTAGAGGGTATAAGTGGGTTGAAATACCGATGCGGCCTAAGCGGTGCGCTGCCGCTTGGTTTCGTTGAGTCGGCGCAATATCCGCATGGAGCATTAAGCAAATTGCCCTCTCTTATCGAGAAGCAACAAAAGGCGGTAGAGCGGATAGAAAGCGAAATTCCTACATTGCAGAAAATCGTTTGTCGCCAGTGGAGCAAGACTGATGAGCTGTCAAGGCTCAAACAGGAATGCAAGGAACTCCAGCACAGGATTGATGAAAGTCTGAAAGAGGCCGAACAACCACAGGCTGCCAAACACGAAGCTATTGCCGAAGCTGCTTGACATAATCATAATTTAACCGTTCCCTCTGCATGGTCGCGATGACCGGGCAGAGGGATTTTTTTGCGCTCCGGTCTGCCACGGCTCTACTCTTTTATGGCATCCTTTCTCCCTTTATAGCCTCCCGATTCCCCGCCACCACCCATTCTCATTTATAGCTATTAATATCTTCTGTTTTTAGTCAAATAGAGATAATATTCTTTCATCGCATATCCGTTTTTTGCGATACACCATTTTTAGCTTCTACATTGGTGGCAATGTATCACTTTTGCCTTCACACCTCCTAATAGCTTCAATCAAGGCATCTTTTAATCTTATGAAGGCAAGTTTATCCACTCCTTTTGATATACTGATTTCATTACCGACCAAATCTTTCAACTTGAGTAAACAAGGAACATCTGCCTTATATCTGTCTCCCACATCTTGTAAATCATAGTCAAAATTATAATGATAAGCAAGAAATTGCGTAAAAGTATTTCTGCTTTTATTGCTTAGTTTGCAGATAGCATCAAAAAGAGCATTGGCATCTTCATATGCAAATATAGCACGAAGTTCGTATGTACAACTTTTATCTGGATAAGGCAATCTGTCTATGATTATAAGTTGTTCTACTGTTCCTTCAGTCAAATTACGCAGTGCTTTTTGCATTTGATCCGGCAACTCATTTATCTTTGATTTCATCTTCTGCAAGAAATAGTCCACAATATCATCCGTTATGGAGGTCTTGGAATCTGTGGTTACATAATTACATCCACTAATAAAAAGCCCTCTTAGCTGATAAAGTTCCTCTAAACTGGTTTGACTATTAATTATTTCTGCTATTCTTACTTTTATTAAAGAGACATAAGCCTGTATAAAATAGAAAATGCCAATAGCATGAAAATATGATAGATACGCAATACTATAACCAAGTTGATAAGCGTCTTTTATCTCTCTATCCAATATGGATTTTATAGTGTCCTGACAAATACTTTCAAGTTTTTGCTGCTCCATATCGAAAAAGCCGGATAACATTTCCCAAGGTTTCAATTCTTTTTGCTTATCCCTTATCTCCGTAACAATAAATTCTACAAGTGGAGCACCTGTAATAATATAGTGTATAATAGCCGTAACATACTCCGGATTTAAGACATCATAAATTAGCTCTTTGTTTAAAGAGTGATATTTTTCCCTTAGATGCTGTATCCTTTGCTTATCCTCATTATTATCTTGGAGTAGAGAAATCCGACAATCTCTACTCCAATTACAAATTACCTCTTTATTCTCACTATTATTATACTCTGCATACACTGCAATAAATGACCCAAGAATATTTTTAAGAAAGATATTATCCTTTTCAACCAGATCGGGAGGAAGTTTGTTTAAGTGGCTTTTAAAATCATATAAACATTGTCTCAAAACCCGTAAGTTGTCGGATTTTGTACACTTAAAACAGGCAATAATGAAATCACGCATTTCTTTCAAATAATCGGATACCGGTACTTCGCCAAGGAAGTATTCGATGGCTTCTTCTATGTCAGGTTGTATTTCAAATTCCTTGCCTATGGTCTTTTCCTTAAACTCATCCAATACAGCCTTGGGAAGTTTTTCAAGGTGGTTCTCATCTCCAATTACGACAACATGACAATTACAATGCTCTACAAAATAGTTGATAAAGCCTAACAATTCCTTCATCTCTATCAGGCACCTTTCGATGTCATCGAATATCAGAAACTTTACACCTTTTATACTGTCGTCTTTCACTTGTAGTAACGACAACGAATCCAGTGTTGCGGAAAAGGAACCATCCTCTTTAGAGTCTTCATTAAAATCCATACTTGTCTTGAAGACTACCTTACCGGCTAATTTCAAAACTCCCTTTATGAAACGCCCCGTTTTCGAATAGAAGAAAGGATTTAATTCCCTATCTATAGCTGTCTTGATGTCATTCACGCTATCCATTCCATAGGTCGAAATATAAATGGGCTTTAGCGTAATTTCCTCGTCGGTATCTGCGGTTCCATCAAACCTCTTCTTCCATTCTTTTATAAGATGAGTTTTGCCACATCCCCATTTTCCTTTCAGCATCACGGCATACTGAGGATTAGTATTATCAGCATAGCTGTTTAAAAAATCAAGAATCAAAGTATTCATACCTTTGTTATTAACATAATTCTATTTTAACTCCATTGGAAAACAAAAATGTAGCAATAAGAACATTAAATATTGAAATAGTAAACGACGCTGCAAATCCATTATCACCACATCCACAATGAACAAAGTTAGTGATATTTCTTAATACAATAATATCCAAACAACTAAATTTCATGTTTCTTCTTTGAAAGATCCAATAAAGGCTTGCAGGAATCGTCAGTCTTACCATTGATTGCTTAAACATGCGTCTCCTATCATAATAATATCCGCAGAAAATGTGATGGTGGAATACATTTGGCGTTTCCTGTCAACATTGTAAACCTCTTTGTAATATACGATATACGCATATTTGAACTCCACGACACGAAAGATTGAATTATCCTTAGTGTTGTAATAAATCACCTTGCCGCTTATCGCTTTGAAAGGACTGTTTACCATTGCTTCAAGAATAGTAGTTTCTCTGGTAGATTCAACGGTTATGGTAATACGTCCGCCAATAACATTTGTCACTGGCCTTCCTTTATTATCTGTCTTGCGGTTAAATTCAATATGTGATGAAATCACTTCTATATCCTTCCCTTGCAAGCACACGGTTGCCTTTAATTCTGCCATGCTGATCTTATTATTTATTATAAAACCAAGACATTTCGCCTTGGTTAAAGCAGTCAGACCGCTTTCAAGACAAGAAAGAGGATATCATATTTCGCAAATATAGAATTTTCCTTTGAACATAACAAACAATCAATTAAATTTATTAACCAGCAAAATAGAAGAAACTCTATTTACAGGCTATCCTCCCTTCTAAGTATTATTTATACAAAGTAGAGAAATGCCTGCAAGTTCAAGATGTACCACAAGATTAAGACTTGATGTAATTTTTTCAAGTTGAGAGCCGAGCTATCCGCGTAATAGCTCGGCTTGTTTTTTAAAATGAGGGAAAAGATTATTTAGACAGATGGTATTTGTCCTTTATATGCTCGGCCACGTGTTCGACTTCTGGGAACAACGTTGATTTATCTATGCCGAGGGCTTCAAGCTGCTTCCTGATCTTCTGCTTCTGCGCTTTATTGATGATGTACATTTTGTATCTGAAGTTAAGCTGTGCAGGCTTGCTTTTATTGCCATTGATACCATAAAGGAAAAATGCCCCGGACTGCCGGATTATGCGAGGATTGTCAAACATAGGTTTCACGCAAAAGACTCTCTCGATATCCTTTGAGTCAATCACATTCTGAAAATGAGGTTTCTCGTACTTAATTTCATGCAGAAGATATTGGATTTCCTCTTCGGAGTTGAACTCCTTCCTATCCAGTTCTCTCAAATCTTCGATACTGAAATCTATTGGGCGTTTGGCGATATTAGAAACGACACTGACAGCATCGCTATCAAAATATTTAATATCTGACATTTGAACTTCGAATCGGAACAGTTTTCCGTCAACGGCATCATTCTCGCACGCAAAATACAGAGCTACCAAAGGATTTGTAGTAATATCCAAGAGGCGTGTCGGCAAGGAGTAATGCTGCATCTTGACCAACTTCTCAAAGGTAGATGTACACCCTTTGAAATCAGCTGGACTTTGAGCGATAATATCTCTGAAAATTCTATTTTCATTCTGGATTAAGAATTTCTCTCGATAGATGGAGGGAATCAATCCAAAACTCTTATCTGACTGTCCTCGATAAAAGATATGGTAATCCATATCGTCCTCTAATTCATCTTCAAGTTTCTCGAATAGAGTCCGGATGCTACCAATACTTGATGAATCACTCTCCGGTGTATAATTATATGCCTCGTATGAAATCTCCCACGGACGTTTCCCAAGAGTCTTGACTATTTTTTCTGACAACTCATTATATGATGCAAAACTATCATAAGTGTAGCCCAGTTTTTTACTTCTTAGATACGATGAAGTGTTGGAGTCCAAAGGAACATATCTTTCCGGATTAGCGTAGAACAGAACAATGCTGAGTTTTCCCTTTCCGACACTTTTAATGTTCAATGCAGTTTGAAAAAGTCGTTCATCTACTTTCCCTCCTTTTACTTGTCCGAACAATTCCCATAATACATTTATATCATTGTTGCCCCTGATTGTCTTCCATGGGAATAGATGTACTTTCATGGGATGTGTTGTCGGGATGCCTGATACATCTGTTGGTTCTGGACAACTAAAATTTAGCTTACGCCTTAAATCCTGTAGGATTTCTACTCTTCTTTCATCGGAGTGAAACTTGTTGAGATACGAAAAGAATGTAAATGGGTCGATCTCTTCCAAAACAATCTCTTTGCCTCCTTCTGAACCATCACGAAAACCGGAAATGCCGATTTCTTTTAGCGTAGATATAAGTTCCGGTTGGCTATTCTGTTTTCCAAGTAGCCAGTCGGATAGTTCTTTGTAGAGAGGTATCCATGTAAATTTAGAAGCTATGTTCATCTTGAAAAGGAATAGGCTTATTCGTTTGGTATTTACGATCTCTTGACTATTATTGGTATGTTATTGTTAAATAAATTAATTAAATCGTTTTTAGTTTTTCAAATAAAATAAAATGATGAGATTCGGGAAGGGATAATAAATACTCTTTTAATATGTCGTTGACTATTGAATAGCATCTCCCATACGGACTCCAGTTCTTTAAAAAGAAGCCATCTATTTCTTGGGGAATTAGAGAGCTATTTAATACTAAATCCTTATATATAGGATAGTTATCATTTTTTGAACAATCCCAATTAATACAATCAATAATATTATTAAAAATCAACGCTTTATATTTAACCGTGAAGTCCCCAATTATATCTACATCATACACTTCTCCCCCGTTAATATTAATATTAGGGAAGGAATTGTATATATCTTCCCTAATCATACATATCTCATTAATTCTTGCATAAGGAGGAAAATACGTATTTACAAAATCTGTTTCAGAATTAGACAAAATACCTTTGCCTTTGATTAATGCTTTTATAAATATATGGTTATTTACATTGTCAACAATGTCGTTTAAAGAAGAAGTACCGTTAGAATCTAATAGTATATCCTCAGAAAAAGTTACAAATTTTTTCCATAATTTGTTAGACGAATTTGTGTATAGAAAATAATAATTCATATTCGTTTCTTTTTAGTTATAGTATCATTCATTTTAGTACCTGGAGTTACACATTCAATTTTCATTTTTGCTAATTCTTCTCTAAAACCTTCTTCACCACCAATTTCTCCTGCCTGTTTTAATCTATCATATATCTCGCTGTGAAATCCTTCTTCACTATGTGGTCCTTTGTGTCCTGGCACATATACTTTATTAAGTGGATCATTTAAAACATCTTTTCGTTCATTGCCATTTTTAAATTTACCTAAACCATATTTACGGAATAATTCTCTAAATTTATCAGACCACTCTTCATTTTTATTAGTGCATATATGATGAACGTGCAATCCAAACACATCAATCCAAGTATTCGGATCATCTACATATCCATATAATGTTGGATTTCCCCCTGCGAGCCCGATAGAATCTTGCGATATGTATGCACCTGTCTTAGGGTCGTAGTAGCGGAAGCGATTATAGGCCAGCCCGGTCTCAGGGTCGTAGTACTGCCCCTGGAACAGGAACGGTATCATACCCCTGTTGCCTGTTTCCTCAATGACGTTGCCGTCCATGTCGAGCACGCGGCTCCACACCTCGTTGCCGTCGGAGTCGTATGCCTCCGTCGGGGTTCCCAGCTGGTCTGTCAGTATCGAGTATGCCTTGCCGCCCCTTATCATCGCCGACGGCACGAACGAGTCCTCGTCGAAGAGCCACACGGTCATGTCACGGCGTTCCGGAGCCGTGTTCCACCTGTCCTCCATGACGGAGTACTCCCTGCGCTCCTTCCACTGGTGCAGCGGCACGTTGCCGTTCCACACCCACCGCGTCACCGTCGTGCCGAAGCTCTTGGAGAGCCTGCGCCCGAGCGCGTCGTATGTGAACTCCACCTCCCTCTTGTCGGGCCGTATCACCTTTGCCAGAGAGCCGTCGGCGTTCCACCGGTATCTCCAGCGGTCCTTCTTGCCGTCAAGCCACCTTCCCGTGCCGAGGTAGCGTTCCGTCAGGTTGCCGTCAGCATCGTACTCGCAGTGCCATTCGCCGTCCTGCTCCAGCCGCCCGCCACCGAGGTAGCGGCGCAGCCTCATGTCCGGGTCGGGATACAGGTTTCCCGTCTGGTCGCTCTTCCTCCACTGCTCCCTGCCGTCGGGATATTCCGCCCTTTCGAGCTGCCCCGTCGGGGTATAGGAGTAGCGGGTCTCGCCACGCCTGCTGTCCTCCACGGACAACAGCCTGTCGGCGACGCCCCAGCGGTAGCGGCGCATATGCCGTGTGCGCGAGTCCTTGCGTGTGCGGGCATCCACCAGACGGCCTATGTCATCATAGGCGAACGAGCGGACAATGCCTCCCGGAAGGATGCGTTCCACCTCGAAGCCCAACGTGTCGTGGCGGTGTGCCGATTCCCACGAACCCGCGCCGTCGGCGTCGCTGCCACCGGTGGCAGTGAACCCCTCAAGCTCCCCGTAGCCGTTGCGGGTGTAGCGCAGCGAGGCCCCCGCCGTGCTGTCGAGCGTGAGTATCCTGCCGGTATGGTCGTAGGTGCGGAGTATGGTGTTGCCGTCGGCCGTTTCCCGTGTCGGAAGTCCCAGAGAGTTGTACGCGAACTCCACCGTGCTTTCCCCCCTCGATGCCTGCACCAGCCTGCCGGACAGCCCGTAGGCGTAGGTCTGGTCGGGGTCGCCGGCCGTGGGGTATGAGACGCACGTCACGCGCGAGCAGGCGTCATAGCCGTATTCCCTTTCCGTTCCCGACGGCAGCGTCTCCCTGACGACGCGTCCGCCCCTGTCACGCAGGTAACGACGGACGGCCCCGTCGAAGCCTTTCTCGGCGGTGACGTTTCCCACAGCGTCGAGGGCGAACTCGTAGCTCTGGAGCTTCTCGTTTATCACACGGCGCAGGCGTTCCTCCCGGTCATAGCGGAAGTTCACCACGCCCCGGTGGTCGCGGCGCCTTGTCAGCTTCCACATGCCGGAGTAGCCGTACTCCACGTGCTGGACGTTGTCACGGTATTCGGTGAGGTTGTCTATCCCGTCGTAGGACAGGCGTATGTCGTTGCCGTCGAAGTCGAGCACGCGCACCACGCGGCCCACAGGGTCGTATTCCCTTTTCTGCACCGCACCCTTGGGGTTGGTGACGCTCACGCATCTGCCCAGCAGGTCGTAGCCGTACAGCGAGGTGTTCCCCCGGCTGTCAGAGGCTTCCGTGAGGTTATGGAAACGGTCATAGGCGAGCCTCGTCACCACGCCGTAGGGGTCTTTCACCGATGCCACCGCACCGTTGCGGTAGGTCATCCTCGTGACGGCACCTTCGGGGTTGGTGCGGCTCACCAGATTGCCGGAGCGGTCATAGCCGAACTCCCACGTGCCGCCGTCCGGCGTGATAACGGATACGGGACGGTTGCGCAGGTTCCCCTTGGCAGGATACACGGCGGACACGCTGCCGCCGCACGGGTCGGAGCTGTCGGTGCAGTTCCCCCAGCGGTCATATTTGTACAGGGTACTGTTACCGAGCGGGTCCGTCTGTGCGAGTAGCCGGCGACTGTCGTCGTAACGCCACAGGTGTTCCCCGCCGTTGGCATCGACCTTCTTCCACACAAGGCCGCCGCGGTGGTGGTACACCGTCAGCTCCCCGTGGCTGTCGAGCACCTCGGTCACTCCCTCCCGGAACGTGAGCCTGTGGTCGTATATGCCGCCGTCGCCCCACGTGTGCACGCAGCGCGAACCCACGCCCGTACCGTCGTACTCGAAGTACCACGCAAGGCCGTTGCGCCATGTCTCCTTCACGATGAGCCTTCCGGCATACTCGTATGTCATCACGTCGCCCGCCGCGTTGCGCTGGAGGGTCATGTTGCCGTCGGCGTCGTACTCGTAGGAGGCGAGGGTAATTTCTTTCTCCGGATCTTCCGGATGCGGGCCGCATATTTCAAGGATGCGTCCGCTTCTCGTGTCGTGCTCCACCCTCAGGCGGCGGCCCGCGCTGTCGGTGATGGAGCGCAGCAGGCCCTCTTTCGTGTAGTCGAAGCGGACGCCCAGGCCGTTGCAGTCGGTCACGCTCTCAAGCAGGCGCACGGAATCGTACTCCTTGCGCGTGAAGCGGTAGTAGAGGTCCTCGGCCATGTCCCACACGCAGTAGACGCCGTCCTGTTCCAGACGGGCCTCCTTGCGCTCGGAGAGGATGAACGAGGGTTCCTCCGATGTAGGCAGGGGGAAGGCCACCGGGATGCCGTCACTCATGCGGAGCGTCAGCGTGCCCTCTTCCGTGTCCGCGACGACGCCCATGTCGTAGGCGTGGTGCCACCCGTTGCCCAGAGGACCCCGGTAGTCGCTGCGGCTGTACCACGTGCGCTCCCATGACAGGGGCACCGGGCCGTCGAGCCAGAAGTCCTCCTCGTCGGTGAAGAACGTGCCGCTGGCCACGTCCACCGGGTGTCCCGTGACCGTACAGATGGCCTTGTGGAGCATGTTCTTCAGGGATTCGCTCTTTATCGTCCTGTTGACCTTGCTGTGCAGCCTGTCCGCCAGCTTCCTGGTCTTTTTCTTGTAGAAACGCCCGAACGCCCCCGTGCATTTGCGGGCGAGTGCCGCCATGGGGTTGAGGGGGACGGGAACCGGGCTGGTGAGTATCTGTCTGGCGGGAGGTATCGGGTTGATGACACCCGTGGGCAGGAACATGCCCGGAACCTTGTGCACGCTCGGTATGCCCACGTCGTTGCAGTCAAGGTGCAGGTGCGCGCCGCCGCCCGAGAAGGGCATCCCGTCGGCAAGTACCGTCAGGCTGCCCATGAAGGCGTGGCCGTTGTTCTTGGGTATCGCCGCTGAAGGGGCCGCCCAGCCTGCGCCCATGGGGATGTGCGGGATGCTCCGCGTGGGTGTGGATGCGACCGCGCGGGGGATGAAGCCGCCTATCTTGACGGTGGCCCCCAGCATCCCGACGGCCATCGTCAGCACGGTGTGGCCCACCTCGGCGAGCTTCGCGCTGTCGGCGTCGCCCGTCTGTTCCGCTGTCGGTGGCGGGGGGATGAACGAGGAGACCGCCGCCGCGATGAAGTCCTGCGGACGGAGGAGGACCCCGACATAAGGGTGAGGCATGGGCACGACGGGGGACGGGGGTATCGTCACGAGGTGGATGTCCACGCCGATGACCGGGTCGAGCTGCTTGGAGATAGGCAGGCAGGCCATGCCCTTCATGCCCATGGCACCCAGTACGGGGAGCATCGCGGCCTCACTCAGGCCGTCGGCAAGGCCGCCGATGGCGGCTGCCGCCTTGACGCCCGTGTCGAGGGCATTGACGGACGGTGACACACCGGCCTCGGAGTTCGCCTTGACGCCTTCCGAGATACCCTTGACCTGCGCACCTACGCCGGTCTTTAGGTTTGCACTTACGCTGTCGAAATAGCCTGTGTCCGCCATAATAGATTTAACCCTATTCCGCTATATATGTTTCTAAATAATTGATTCCATTGTAGCTTCTTAATTCATCTACATATTTTTTAGGAGTTTCATAGGAATCGTAATTTTTCTTTTTGATAAAAATTCTTTGATTCTTTTTTTTGTCTTTGAATCCATTTGGAATATAACAAAATATACAATTCGCGGGCTTTATATTATATTCTTTAATATCAACTTCTATTGACCAGTCAGGGATAAGTTTATTATCTATCATTTCTCTTACCATCTTAAATGGATCTTCCAGATAATCTATAATTGTTACTTTTAGAAATTCAGGATAGTAATACTTAATATCAATATCTTTGCAAAATTGGCATCGGTGTTCAGGATTTGGGCGTTTCTTAGCTTGACAAGAATTATAGGCTTCCAACTCTTTCATATATATATCTTGATTGAAATATTCCATAAATTCTTCACGGCTCTTTTCAGTCCTGCCTATCCATATCATGTATTCAAGACCGGCTAATGAACCTGCGACACCTTCAATATTTTGTTCAAACTTATAAGAGCCAAGATAATTCATGGATACAGCTTTTTTCGCTTTTTGGGGAGAAATGCCACAAGAACAATTATAACATATTACAGCATTACACTGTGATATTCCAGCTTTTTCAATGGCTTCATGTATTTTAGAAGTTTCAGCAGGTATTAAATTTAATAATTCATTCATTCCATTGGAAGCATATTTCATAATGAGGAAATCCTCGTCATAATTCATTACTCCTAATTCCTTACAGAATTGACAGCAAAGTTCTTTGTTGTCTTCGTCATATTTTTTCCACCACTTATAGAATGCTGATTGATCCATATATTTTTCGAAATCAGCTTCCGAATTAAATTGACCAACCCAAATCATTATTTTATTCATAAAACTTATTTTTTATTAGAATATCCTACTACATGCTTATTGTGCAGTCTTTCAATCTCACTTTGAGCTTGCTGTTTTGATTTTGCATTAGTTATTGCATTAGCAAGTTTTTGATGAAAAATAGAACTGGCAGAAGAACGATGGTGAAGTCCCTTATTTCTACCAATTTTAATCTGCATATTTTTTGTTGGAATAACCATCTTCTTAAGTTCTGATGCTGTAAACCCAAGATCTTTTAACTTTGGCGCAAGATGAACAGGAAACATCTCGTGCATTCCACCACTACCTCTCAAGTGAGTTTTTACTGCATCAATATTAGCTTCTATATCTGTTACTGTAGCTTTATCCCACCAATCATTAAATGCTTTATTACCACGTCCCCATGGAGCAAGCCCCAATATATCAATCCATGTATTAGTATCATCCACATATCCATAAATAGTAGGATTACTACCATTAAGTCCAATCGGATCTTGCGAGACATACATTCCCATCTTCGGTGAGTAATACCTGAACCTGTTGTACGCCAGCCCTGTCTCCCGGTCATAATACTGTCCCTGGAACAGGAACGGTACCATTCCCTTGTTGCCGGTCTCCCCGATGACGTTCCCGTCCATGTCGAGCACCCGGCTCCACACCTCGTTGCCCTCGGCATCGTATGCCTCCGTCGGCGTTCCGAGCTGGTCTGTCAGTATCGAGTAGGACCTGCCTTCCTTTATCATTGCCACCGGCACGAAGGACTCCTCGTCGAAGAGCCATACCGTCATGTCGCGGCGTTCCGTGTCCGTATTCCACCTGTCCTCCACGACGGAGTATTCCCTGCGCTGCTTCCACTGGTGCAGCGGCACGTTGCCGTTCCACACCCACCGCGTCACAGTCGTGCCGAAACTCTTGGAGAGCCTGCGCCCGAGCGCGTCGTATGTGAACTCCACCTCCCTCTTGTCGGGCCGTATCACCTTTGCCAGAGAGCCGTCGGCGTTCCACCGGTATCTCCAGCGGTCCTTCTTGCCGTCAAGCCACCTTCCCGTGCCGAGGTAGCGTTCCGTCAGGTTGCCGTCAGCATCGTACTCGCAGTGCCATTCGCCGTCCTGCTCCAGCCGCCCGCCACCGAGGTAGCGGCGCAGCCTCATGTCCGGGTCGGGATACAGGTTTCCCGTCTGGTCGCTCTTCCTCCACTGCTCCCTGCCGTCGGGATATTCCGCCCTTTCGAGCTGCCCCGTCGGGGTATAGGAGTAGCGGGTCTCGCCACGCCTGCTGTCCTCCACGGACAACAGCCTGTCGGCGACGCCCCAGCGGTAGCGGCGCATATGCCGTGTGCGCGAGTCCTTGCGTGTGCGGGCATCCACCAGACGGCCTATGTCATCATAGGCGAACGAGCGGACAATGCCTCCCGGAAGGATGCGTTCCACCTCGAAGCCCAACGTGTCGTGGCGGTGTGCCGATTCCCACGAACCCGCGCCGTCGGCGTCGCTGCCACCGGTGGCAGTGAACCCCTCAAGCTCCCCGTAGCCGTTGCGGGTGTAGCGCAGCGAGGCCCCCGCCGTGCTGTCGAGCGTGAGTATCCTGCCGGTATGGTCGTAGGTGCGGAGTATGGTGTTGCCGTCGGCCGTTTCCCGTGTCGGAAGTCCCAGAGAGTTGTACGCGAACTCCACCGTGCTTTCCCCCCTCGATGCCTGCACCAGCCTGCCGGACAGCCCGTAGGCGTAGGTCTGGTCGGGGTCGCCGGCCGTGGGGTATGAGACGCACGTCACGCGCGAGCAGGCGTCATAGCCGTATTCCCTTTCCGTTCCCGACGGCAGCGTCTCCCTGACGACGCGTCCGCCCCTGTCACGCAGGTAACGACGGACGGCCCCGTCGAAGCCTTTCTCGGCGGTGACGTTTCCCACAGCGTCGAGGGCGAACTCGTAGCTCTGGAGCTTCTCGTTTATCACACGGCGCAGGCGTTCCTCCCGGTCATAGCGGAAGTTCACCACGCCCCGGTGGTCGCGGCGCCTTGTCAGCTTCCACATGCCGGAGTAGCCGTACTCCACGTGCTGGACGTTGTCACGGTATTCGGTGAGGTTGTCTATCCCGTCGTAGGACAGGCGTATGTCGTTGCCGTCGAAGTCGAGCACGCGCACCACGCGGCCCACAGGGTCGTATTCCCTTTTCTGCACCGCACCCTTGGGGTTGGTGACGCTCACGCATCTGCCCAGCAGGTCGTAGCCGTACAGCGAGGTGTTCCCCCGGCTGTCAGAGGCTTCCGTGAGGTTATGGAAACGGTCATAGGCGAGCCTCGTCACCACGCCGTAGGGGTCTTTCACCGATGCCACCGCACCGTTGCGGTAGGTCATCCTCGTGACGGCACCTTCGGGGTTGGTGCGGCTCACCAGATTGCCGGAGCGGTCATAGCCGAACTCCCACGTGCCGCCGTCCGGCGTGATAACGGATACGGGACGGTTGCGCAGGTTCCCCTTGGCAGGATACACGGCGGACACGCTGCCGCCGCACGGGTCGGAGCTGTCGGTGCAGTTCCCCCAGCGGTCATATTTGTACAGGGTACTGTTACCGAGCGGGTCCGTCTGTGCGAGTAGCCGGCGACTGTCGTCGTAACGCCACAGGTGTTCCCCGCCGTTGGCATCGACCTTCTTCCACACAAGGCCGCCGCGGTGGTGGTACACCGTCAGCTCCCCGTGGCTGTCGAGCACCTCGGTCACTCCCTCCCGGAACGTGAGCCTGTGGTCGTATATGCCGCCGTCGCCCCACGTGTGCACGCAGCGCGAACCCACGCCCGTACCGTCGTACTCGAAGTACCACGCAAGGCCGTTGCGCCATGTCTCCTTCACGATGAGCCTTCCGGCATACTCGTATGTCATCACGTCGCCCGCCGCGTTGCGCTGGAGGGTCATGTTGCCGTCGGCGTCGTACTCGTAGGAGGCGAGGGTAATTTCTTTCTCCGGATCTTCCGGATGCGGGCCGCATATTTCAAGGATGCGTCCGCTTCTCGTGTCGTGCTCCACCCTCAGGCGGCGGCCCGCGCTGTCGGTGATGGAGCGCAGCAGGCCCTCTTTCGTGTAGTCGAAGCGGACGCCCAGGCCGTTGCAGTCGGTCACGCTCTCAAGCAGGCGCACGGAATCGTACTCCTTGCGCGTGAAGCGGTAGTAGAGGTCCTCGGCCATGTCCCACACGCAGTAGACGCCGTCCTGTTCCAGACGGGCCTCCTTGCGCTCGGAGAGGATGAACGAGGGTTCCTCCGATGTAGGCAGGGGGAAGGCCACCGGGATGCCGTCACTCATGCGGAGCGTCAGCGTGCCCTCTTCCGTGTCCGCGACGACGCCCATGTCGTAGGCGTGGTGCCACCCGTTGCCCAGAGGACCCCGGTAGTCGCTGCGGCTGTACCACGTGCGCTCCCATGACAGGGGCACCGGGCCGTCGAGCCAGAAGTCCTCCTCGTCGGTGAAGAACGTGCCGCTGGCCACGTCCACCGGGTGTCCCGTGACCGTACAGATGGCCTTGTGGAGCATGTTCTTCAGGGATTCGCTCTTTATCGTCCTGTTGACCTTGCTGTGCAGCCTGTCCGCCAGCTTCCTGGTCTTTTTCTTGTAGAAACGCCCGAACGCCCCCGTGCATTTGCGGGCGAGTGCCGCCATGGGGTTGAGGGGGACGGGAACCGGGCTGGTGAGTATCTGTCTGGCGGGAGGTATCGGGTTGATGACACCCGTGGGCAGGAACATGCCCGGAACCTTGTGCACGCTCGGTATGCCCACGTCGTTGCAGTCAAGGTGCAGGTGCGCGCCGCCGCCCGAGAAGGGCATCCCGTCGGCAAGTACCGTCAGGCTGCCCATGAAGGCGTGGCCGTTGTTCTTGGGTATCGCCGCTGAAGGGGCCGCCCAGCCTGCGCCCATGGGGATGTGCGGGATGCTCCGCGTGGGTGTGGATGCGACCGCGCGGGGGATGAAGCCGCCTATCTTGACGGTGGCCCCCAGCATCCCGACGGCCATCGTCAGCACGGTGTGGCCCACCTCGGCGAGCTTCGCGCTGTCGGCGTCGCCCGTCTGTTCCGCTGTCGGTGGCGGGGGGATGAACGAGGAGACCGCCGCCGCGATGAAGTCCTGCGGACGGAGGAGGACCCCGACATAAGGGTGAGGCATGGGCACGACGGGGGACGGGGGTATCGTCACGAGGTGGATGTCCACGCCGATGACCGGGTCGAGCTGCTTGGAGATAGGCAGGCAGGCCATGCCCTTCATGCCCATGGCACCCAGTACGGGGAGCATCGCGGCCTCACTCAGGCCGTCGGCAAGGCCGCCGATGGCGGCTGCCGCCTTGACGCCCGTGTCGAGGGCATTGACGGACGGTGACACACCGGCCTCGGAGTTCGCCTTGACGCCTTCCGAGATACCCTTGACCTGCGCACCTACGCCGGTCTTTAGGTTTGCACTTACGCTGTCGAAATAGCCTGTGTCCGCCATAA
>OBKF01000747.1_pt1 | contig 10466 bp, 7 predicted proteins | sample 1481561 | NCBI WGS metagenome assembly OBKF01 (sample SAMN00265068, study PRJEB22529) | human gut metagenome
TACCAGGATGTTGCCAATGAAACAACTAAGAACATTCCGCCTACCAGGCGAAACGCTGTCATTACATTAAACCGGGTCAGTAAGAAATTAGCTAACGGCGCAACGATCAGGGATGCCATTCCGCAGGTTCCCACTGCCATTCCGGAAGCAAATCCCTTTTTGTCCGGAAACCAGCTGACAGCTGTTACGACACCTGGATTATAGCCAAATCCGGAGGCACAGCCTGCAAGGATACCGAAGCTTGCATACAGCATAATAATACTTCCTGCCATTCCTGTTGCAAACCAGCCAAGTCCCCACATAATACCGGCTGCGATCATCAGCTTTCTGGCTCCGAAACGCTGCAGCAACATTCCCCCTACCAGTCCCATTAAAGCCACACACATAAGCATAATGGAATAAGCTACTGTTACCTTGCTGTAATCCCAGCCCATGTAATTTGCCAGTTCACCGGAAAATGCACTCCATGCATATACGCCTCCGAAACAAAAGGTGTTGCAGCAAATGCAAAAAAGCATGATCCAGCGATTTTTTTGCTTTTTCATTTCCATAAACCTTTAACCTTTCAGAGGGATCAGACCCATTTCTTTTGCTTTTGCAAGAAGTTCATCCCTGAATTTCGGATGAGCAATAGCGATCAGATTTTCTGCCCTCTGTCTTACAGTCTTATAACGCAGGGGAGCAATACCATATTCTGTTACAATATAGTCTACATCATATCTTGGAACCGTTGTAATATTTCCAGGCTGGAAATATGGCACGATCTTGGAAATGGTGTCATTCTTTGCTGTAGAATTCAGTGCGATAATGGATTTTCCGCCTTCGCTGATCTGTGCACCACGCACATGGTCTAACTGGCCGCCGATACCGCTGTACTGTCTTCCATTTACTGTTTCAGAATTGACCTGTCCCTGAAGATCTACTTCCAGACAGCCGTTAATAGATGTCTGCTTGTAGTTCTGGCCGATGATATATGGATCATTTACATAATCAACCGGCTGCATCTGGAACATTGGGTTATGATCAATGAATTTATAGAATTCTTCGCTTCCTGCTGCCTGTGCTCCAATACAGATACCAGGATTTAAGGTCTTTCTCTTGTTGGTGATGACTCCTGCTTTTACCAGCTCCATCATGGCTTCTGTCAATGTCTCAGAATGGACACCCAGATCCTTTTTGTCCATCAGGTTACGGGCAATAGCATCTGGAAGCATTCCGATACCTAACTGGATGGTTGCGCCGTCTTCAACCAGACTTGCGCAGTAATCTGCGATCTTCTGGATCTTTTCATTTGGCTCTGCCCTGCCAATGATGTATAAAGGCGCTGTCTGCTCTACAATGTAATCTGCCTTTGCCAGTTCAAACATTCTTCCTTCTACGAAAGGCAGATCCGAATTGACCTGGGCAATGATGCGGTCTGCGGTTCTTGCTGCCGGTTCTGTAAAGCAGCAGGTATTTCCAAAGCTGCACATACCATCTTCATTTGGAGGTGTTACCTGGATAAATGCCCAGTGTGGATTTAAATCAGGATTTTTTGCAAACATATCTGGCCAGTTGTGGAAATTGGTTCCTCCCAGATAATCTACTCTTCCTGCATGATAAGCCGGTCTTGATTTTGGTCCGATGAAAAGGGAAATATGGTGGAAATGTCCTTCGTATTTCTCTTCCAGATATTCATTTGGTCCCGGGCTCATACCGTGGATAATGATCACATTTTCCAGTTCTTTATAACGTGCAACCAGTGCATCTACCAATGCAGGCGGTTCTCCGATCCAGTCAGCAAATATGATTTTTTCTCCAGATTTAACATGGCTGACTGCTTCTGCTGCAGTGGTCATTTTATCTTTATATTTTTCGCGCCAATCCATTATTTCAACTCCTGTTTTTCTATTTTTGATCTCAAATTAGAATAAGCTGTTTCCGCCGTCTTCGATCCAGGTCTGACCTGTACAGTAGGAAGCTTCATCAGAACCTAAGAATAATGCTACGGAAGTTGCCTCATCCGGCTCACCAAAACGTCCCATAGGAATGTTTCTTAAGAACATTTCACATCTTTCAGGATTTAATCTGGTTCCCTCTGTCAGTCTGGTTGCATGGGTTCCAGGTCCGAATGCACAAACGCGGATTCCATATTTTGCCATTTCCAAAGCTGCAAATTTAGTGAACATGGTAACGCCGCCTTTACTTGCGGAATAAGCACCTGTATTTGGAGAAACGATCAGGGATGCTACAGAACTGGTATTTACTACAACTCCCTTAATTCCCTTATCTACCATATGTCTTAATACTGCCTGAGATACAAAAAATGTACCATTTAAGTTGATATCAATGACTTTGCGCCACTGCTCTTCGGTGCTGTCTAACAGAGACTGGCGTCCGATCACACCTGCGATATTAAACAGAGCGTCAATGTGTCCAAAATGCTCGATCACAGCTGCGATGGCTGCGTCAACATTTGCCTTGGATGATACATCACATGGAACTGCAAACACTTTGTCTTTCTTATCCCCAAATTCCTTGTCCAGTGTATCCTGCTCCAGATCCAGAGCACCTACTAAAGCACCTTCTTCTACTAATCTGTTTACCAGATTTAACCCCAGTCCGTTGGCAGCCCCTGTTACCACACAAACTTTACCTACGTAGCGATGATGTTCATAATGCATAAGATAACCCCTCCTATAAATTTTGTTGTACGAAAGAGCACATACTCTAAAACATTTCGTCATTTTTTTGTCAATCAAATGTTCCAGATGCCTGGTCTTTCTGTAACCGTCAACTACATTATCACTAAATATTAAAAGCAATTATCGTGCCATCTTTTGTATTTTCTGACCTTTATGTATTGTTTACTTTTGATCTTTGTTCTTAGAAACCTTTGGTTTATCTACGTTTTTGTTATTTTTTTATCGTTTTTATAAAAATTTTATTTTTTATTTTTTAACTGTTCTGCATATTTTTTATACTCATTTATAACTTCTTTTATTGACTTTTTTCAATAACTGTACTAGATTTAAGATATAAATTGAAAAAATTCAATTATCATCTTAAGAAAAATGATGTTTGGAACATGCAAACCATACAATAACAAACCGAAAGGACATTTATATGGCTGCCAGATCACCCCATATACGGATGCGGGATGTTTCCCGTGTCTATGATGCTTTGGAACTTGGGATCATTATCGCTGACGGAAACGGGACGATCATCTGGGGAAACCGGTATTACAGCAGTCTCGCCCAATTTGATATCAGGGATTATTTCGGTCAGAATGTGCGAAAGATCTCCCAGCGTGAAGATGTTATACTGCCTACAGAACGGTACATGATCGATACCGTACTGGAAACCAAGCAGCAGCAGACCCAGATCGTACGCTATCCCACCCAGGATTATGTACTTACTACTGCCACTCCTATTTTAAATAAAGCCGGTGAGATCGATTACATCATCTATTCAGTAAGCAATTACAGCGATCTGATGCGCCTTCAGGAAAAAGCATCCCAATCCACCATGCGCGCCATGGCCCTGGAATCTCATCTGCGCAATATACAGGTAGACTCCAGCATTGGAAAAGACATTATCATTGCTAATAAAGCCATGTATAACATTTACGGAAAAGCGCTCCGGTTAGCTCCCACCTCTGCTTCTGTGATGCTTACAGGTGAATCCGGAACCGGTAAAGATGTGCTTGCCCGTTTTATCCACCAAAGCAGTCTTCGCAAGCATGAAAACTTTATCCATGTAAATATGGCAACTATCCCAAAACCATTATTTGAATCTGAGCTATTTGGATACACTCCCGGTTCTTTTACAGGTGCCGCCCGTCAGGGAAAAGAAGGCCTGATCCAGTTGGCTGATAAAGGTACCATTTTCTTAGATGAGATCGGAGAACTTCCTTTAGATATCCAGGCAAAACTTCTCCAGGTGATCCAAAATAAGGAAGTACGGGCCATTGGCGCTGTGGAACCGGTTCCTGTGGATTTTCGCATCATATGTGCTACCAACCGTAATTTAAAGCAAATGGTGGATGACCACGAATTCCGTCTGGATCTCTATTACCGTTTAAATGCAGTAGAACTGACGCTTCCGCCTCTGCGGGAACGCCCTGAGGCCATTCCTCTGCTGTCTACCTTCTTTTTAAACCGGTATAACGAACAGAACCATACTAATAAAATATTATCTGCTGATGCGGTACGTCTGATGCAGAAATATTCCTGGCCCGGAAATGTCCGGGAGCTGCAGCACCTGATAGAAAGTATGGTAGTTCTCTGCCAGAGTGATACCATTACTGCAGACCAGCTTCCAGATGAACTGAAGGATACCACAGAGCTTTCTTCCGGAGATGCCCGGGACGGAAAAGAAATGACATTAAAGGAATGTGTAGAACAATTTGAGATCCAGCTGATCCAGAAAGCATTAAATAACACCGCCTCTGCTGCGGAGGCAGCTAAAAAGCTGGGAATTGATGCTTCTACCCTTTGTAAGAAGAGGAAACGATATGGCATATGATACTTCGGGTACTGAAAAAAAGACCATCCTTCATTCCCCGTCTATGATGCAGATCTTCCAAAAGGCAAATCTTCTTGCCTACAATCAGGCTTCTGTGCTTATTTACGGGGAAAGCGGCGTTGGAAAAAGCTTTCTGGCAGAATATATCCAGAAAAGTGGTTCTTTATCTGGTAAACCCTTTGTAAAGATCAGCTGCAGTGCTATTTCAGAGGAGCTTTTTGCCTCTGAACTTTTCGGCTATTCTCCCAATGCCTTTACCGGTGCTTCTGCTAGTGGAAAAACCGGACTTTTAGAAGCAGCAGACCATGGAACCGTCCTTTTTGATGAGATCAATGAGCTTTCTCCCCATTGTCAGACTCTTCTTTTACATTTTTTACAGAATAAAACTATAACCCCCATTGGTTCCCTTTCTGCCAAAGAGATCCACACCCGCATTATCTGCACTTCCGGACAGGATCTGCAGGAAATGATCAAAGCCGGAACCTTCCGTTCAGATCTCTACTACAGGATCCGGGTAGCCAATATCCATATACCTCCTTTAAGAAAGCGAAAAGATGAAATTCCTTTATTTCTGCGCTTTTTTATAGAACACTATTCGAAAGAATATGATTGTCCTTTGGAAAACCAGCCAATTTCTGAAAACCAGATGACTGCATTAAGCGGGCTTGAGTGGAAAGGAAATATCAGAGAGATCTCCAATCTGTCCCAGCAGATCTGTCTGTCGGAAAACAGGAAAGAACTGATCGACTCATTTATCCATGCCCGCTGCACACCTCTGCATACACCAAAATCCTCATCCGTTTTTCGCCCTATAAGTAATGCTGCCGCTTCCGGGACACAGCCGGCTGATCCCAAAGATCCGGTACTTTTGCTGCATGGGGATTTGATGCCGCTAAAAGAAGCTCTTCGCCAATTTGAGACTGCTTATATACAACGGGCTTTGGACCAGACCGGAACGCTTAAGGAAGCAGCAGACGTCCTTGGTATCAGTTTCAGTTCTCTTTGCAGGAAAAAGGCAGAGCTTGGCATATCCAAAGCTGCAGGTTCCGGCAAAAAAAATACCGGCAATACCCTTTAAAAAATTTAAAAGGTATGACCGGTTTTTTTGATGATCGCACTGCTTATTATTCCCCTACCAGTTCTTTCATCACATCATCTACTTTTTCGATTTTTTCTGCCCTGTAAGCATTGCTGCCACAGAAAAGAAGGGCATTATTTTCATCCCCTTCCGCTGCATTTACCAATGCCTGTGTAATGCAGTAAGGAATAGTCCTGATATCGCAGTGTTCCAGACACTGGAAGCAGCTTTTGATAGCCGGGCGGACTCCCTCTTTGATCTGCTGCAAAAATGGATTTAAAATAGCCCGTCCCGGCATTCCTACCGGGCTCTGGGTAATGATGATATCTTCTTTTTTTGCGTTGATATAGGCCTGCTTGTAAGCATCTGGAGCATCACATTCTTCAGTAGTAACGAAACGGGTGCCTACCTGCACTCCTTCTGCCCCCAGTTCAAACTGATGCATTACATCTTCATGAGTATAAATGCCCCCGGCAGTTACTACCGGGATATGCTTCTGGTACTTTTCTTCGTAAGTCTTTATTACTTCCATAATGGAGCGGACTTCTTTATCGTAAGCTTTCTGGTTGTAGGTACTTGGCACATCTTTTGTATCTGCACCGTACTCTGTCAGCTCTTCCCTGGAAAATCCCAGATGACCACCAGCTAACGGTCCTTCCACTACCACAAAGTCCGGAACCTGCTTATACTTTCTGTCCCAAAGTCTGCATATGACCTGTGCAGATTTGGCAGAAGACACAATAGGAGCCAGCTTTACTTTCTTTACTGCCTGTTTGCAGATCTCTCCGCAGGTTTCCTTTGCATCTGCGATCCCTGCTTTCATTTCCTCATATGCAGCCTGTGCATACTCTGGAAGACGGACTGGAAGACCTGCGCCGGATACAATTGCATCAGCGCCGCATTTAATGGCTTCTTTGACCCACAGGTCATAATGTTTGGTAGCTACCATGATATTAAAGCCAATAGCACCATTTGGTGCGATTTCCCTGGCTTTTTGCATTTCCCGTCTGATAGCACGCAGATTAGCTTCTACAAAATTGGTCTTAAAATCAGGTTCCCTGAATCCGATCTGTGCTGTGGAGATAAGTCCCATGCCGCCACAGGCTGCTACAGCTCCTGCCAGCTTATGAAGGCTGATACCTACACCCATACCGCCCTGGATCACCGGTCTTTTAAGGACCAGATCTCCTATTGTTAATGCTTTGATCCCTCTCATTTCTCACATTCTCCTAAATCTTTCGTATCTGTGTTCTGCCAGCTCTTCTCCGGACAGATTCAAATACTTTTCAAAAAATCCGATTATAGACCGGTCCATATAGCCTGCAATGCGGTACAACGTATCTGTATTTGCCGGTTCTTCCTCTGGAATGATCCTCTCGATCAGCCCCAGTTCCTTTAAATCAGCTGCTGTTACCTTCATCACTCTGGCTGCCTCCGGGGCTTTCTTGCTGTCTTTATAAAGAATAGAAGCAAAACCTTCCGGTGATAAAATGGAATAAATGGCATTTTCCATCATCCATACTTCATTTGCTACTGCCATAGCTAAAGCACCGCCGCTTCCTCCTTCACCGATGACAATGGAAAGCACCGGAACCTTTAAGGAAGACATTTCAAACAGGTTCTTTGCAATGGCTTCTCCCTGACCTCTTTCCTCTGCCTCCAGTCCGCAGAAGGCTCCTGGTGTGTCTACAAAACAGATAATGGGGCGTCCAAAGGTTTCCGCCTGCTTCATTAAACGCAGTGCCTTGCGATAACCATCAGGGGATGGCATACCAAAATTACGGCGGATATTATCCTTGGTGTTCTTTCCCTTCTGCTGTCCGATAACTGTAACCGGCATGCCATGGAACATGGCAATACCGCCTACAATAGCACCATCGTCTTTAAAGCAGCGGTCGCCATGAAATTCTATAAATTCATCAAAAACAGCGTTGATATAATCTAAAGCCGTTGGTCTGTCTGCTTTTCTGGAAAGGAGAACTGTATCCCAGGCACTCTTTTCTGTGTTTTCCTTTTTCTGACGGGCTTCTGATACATTAACAGCAGTATCTGCTTTTACAGCATCTTTTTCCACAGCCATATCATGTTTTCTGTGCATGTATAGGATCTGTCCGATCACATGCTTTTGATCCTTTCTTGGAAGGATCATGTCTACAAAACCATGCTCTAACAGGAATTCAGCTCTCTGGAAACCTTCCGGCAGCTTCTGCCCAATGGTCTGCTCAATAACTCTTGGACCGGCAAAACCGATCAGTGCACCTGGTTCTGCAATGATGATATCGCCTAACATTGCAAAGCTTGCGGTCACGCCTCCGGTAGTCGGATCAGTAAGGACGCTGATAAACAGCTGTCCTGCTTCATGGTGGCGTTTTAAGGCTGCGGAAGTTTTTGCCATCTGCATCAGGGAAACAATGCCTTCCTGCATTCTGGCACCGCCGGAGCAGGCAAACAGGATCACCGGAAGCTTTTCCTTTGTAGCACGTTCTACTGCCTCTGTGATCTTCTCTCCCACTACATGCCCCATACTGCTCATAATAAAGCGGGCATCGCACACACCTACAACAGCAGGATTTCCATCGATCTTTGCCTTTCCAATGACAATAGCTTCATTCAGGCCGGATTTTTCTCTGGCTGCTTCTACCTTCTTCTCATAGTTAGGAAAGTCTAAAGGATTGGAAAATGGCATTTCTTTATTCCATTCCTCAAAGGTTCCCACATCCGTAAGCATTTCGATCCTGCGGTAAGCATGAACACGGAAGTAGCCGCCGCATTTGGGGCATACATAATAATTGTTCTTTACGTCTTCCACATAGATCGGCTGTCCACATTTATTGCATTTGCGCCATAAACCTTCCGGGATAGATGGTTCTTCCCCTTCCTGGCTTACCGGTCTGTATTTGGTATCTATTTTTGTATACGTTTTTCTGAACATGTTGCGCAGCATACGACAACTTCCTTTCTGCATTATCCCTATTCAGGATCATAAATATCGGTCCACGGCCTGGTACATCGTTTCGTAAATAACTGTACTAGTCACGGAGGAAATTCCAGATTAAATTTCTAAAATTTATTTTACGTAGTCCGGAAAATACTTTTCAATAAATCCTGTGTCTGTATCACCCTTCTGAAAAGCTTCATTTTCCAGGATCTCATACTGAAAATCAATATTTGTTTCAATGCCTTCTATGATAACTTCGCCTAACGCACTGCGCATTTTCGCAATAGCAGATGCACGGTCTTTATCATAAACGATCAGCTTCATGAGCATGGAATCATAGTTGGCCGGTACTTTATAACCATTGTAAATATGTGTATCCACACGGACGCCATTTCCACCTGGGATATGCACGTTGGTAATACAGCCCGGACATGGCATAAAGCGCTTCTTCGGGTTTTCCGCATTAATACGGCATTCAATGGCATGACCCTTGATCTGGATATCTTCCTGTGACACACTTAACGGCTCTCCTGCAGCCACACGGATCTGCTCTTTGATCAGGTCAATGCCGGAAACCATTTCTGTTACCGGATGCTCTACCTGGATACGGGTGTTCATTTCCATAAAATAAAAGTTTTTATCTTTATCTAATAAAAACTCGATGGTTCCTGCGTTCTCGTAATTAACGGCTTTCGCTGCCTTTACTGCAACTTCACCCATTTTTTTACGAAGCTTTGAGGAAATGACCTCACATGGAGACTCTTCCATTACCTTCTGATGACGGCGCTGGATGGAGCAGTCACGTTCTCCCAGATGAACAACATTGCCAAACTTGTCACCCATGATCTGAAATTCCACATGGCGGGGTTTTTCAATATATTTTTCAATATACATAGTATCATCGGAAAAACCCTTTACAGACTCTAACTGGGCTGCATTAAAATGCTCTGTAAAATCCTCTTCGCTTCTGGAAATACGCATTCCCTTTCCACCGCCACCGGAGGAAGCCTTTATCATAACCGGAAAACCGATCTCCTTTGCCATGGCAAGACCGGCCTCTGCTGTGTATACAGGCTCTTTGCTTCCCGGAACAACAGGAACTCCAGCCTGTATCATGGTATTTCTTGCTTCTGACTTATTTCCCATGCGGTTGATGATCTCAGCAGATGGTCCGATAAAGGTAATGTTACACTGCTGGCAAAGCTTTGCAAAACGGGCATTTTCTGATAAAAAGCCAAAGCCCGGATGAATGGCATCTGCCTTCATTGCAACAGTTGCAGAGAGAATACGCTCCATATTCAGATAGCTCTGACTGGAAGGAGCCGGGCCGATACAAATAGCTTCATCTGCCAGAAGCGTGTGAAGACTGTCCTTATCTGCCTCTGAGTAAACTGCAACTGTGCGGATACCCATTTCACGGCAGGCTCTGATAATACGGACTGCGATCTCACCTCTGTTTGCGATCAATATCTTGTTAAACATACTTAATCTCCTATAGACCAGTCTTATCCGATCATAAAGGTCAGTTCGCCAACAACTGCAATCTTGCCATCTACAGTAGCAGTTGCTTTTCCTACGCCAACCGGTCCCTTCTGTTTAATGATCTCACATTCCAGTCTTAAACGGTCACCTGGAACTACTTTGTGTTTGAATTTTACGTTGTTTAATCCGCCAAAATAAGCGGTCTTTCCCTTGAAATTTTCCTGGGAAAGAATAGCTACTGCGCCGGTCTGGGCCAGTGCTTCCACGATCAGGACACCTGGCATAACCGGTTCCTGTGGAAAATGGCCTCTGAAATATGGCTCATCATAAGTTACAGATTTATATCCAACAGCCTTTACGCCCGGCTCTAATTCTTCAATACAATCTACCAGGAGAAATGGATGTCTGTGCGGAATGATCTCCTGGATTTCTTTAATACCCATTAATATGATTTTTGTCCTC
>OBKF01000773.1_pt1 | contig 10058 bp, 10 predicted proteins | sample 1481561 | NCBI WGS metagenome assembly OBKF01 (sample SAMN00265068, study PRJEB22529) | human gut metagenome
GGGAGGTTACGAATGATATGGTGCTTCAAAATATCTTTCAACATTTTTGCATCGGAAAATGATTTGTTGTAAACAACTGTAACTAATTAGAGTCAACTATAAGGAAGTCGCTGAATTTCAGCGGCTTTTTTGTTACCCATATTCCAGATAAGTCGGGTAAACACCCGTTTTTCACCATATTTTTCTACCGTATTTCTACCGCGGAACATTTACCGCAATATGGCCGATGTCACACTAAGGCATTTGATGACATGTGTGTACAATGGTTTACGTAGAGAGACAAAAAGCGAAATTAAAACTTTATGGTTTCATTAAAAATATGGAGAAAATAACATGGAAGTAAAAAGAATTTGTCAATGGTGTGGTAAGCCCTTTATAGCGCAAAAGACCACCACTAATTATTGCAGTCATCAATGCTCAAGCCGAGGTTACAAACATCGGATGAAAGAGCGAAGAATGGAACTCATCCACAGTCAGGAATTGTTGGAAGTAAAGAAGCGATTAGAGAGCCAAGAGTACTTTACTTTTTCACAAGCAGCCAAAGTAATGGGTGTATCTCGTCAATACATCTACAAATTAGTCAAGGAAGAAAAGTTAAGAGCATCAAGAATCAGTTCAAGAATGTCTTTTATACGCAGAGCTGATATTGAGTTAATGTTAAAATCCAAGCCTTATGAACGAGTAGTAACAAAAGTCGAATTTGATATTGCCGAGTACTACACTGCAGAGGAAATAGCAGAAAAGTACAAGGTAAACCCTAAATGGGTATGGACATACACTCGTGAGCATAACATCCCTAAAGTAAAAATCCGTCAGTTCAATTATTACAGCAAGAAGCATATCGATGCAGCTTTTGCTAAGTATAAGGTTGATAATGACCTTACCGAATGGTACACTCCCGAAGAGATTCAGGAGAAGTACGGCATGACCCGTGTAGCCATCCGTTCGCAAGTCTATCGGAATAACATACCATCTAAGAAAGAACACGGACAAATATTCTATTCAAAATTGCATTTCGACTTATCCAAATCTTCCGGCCAAGAAAAAGAAGCTGAATATTACACAGTACAAGAAGCAATGAAGAAATTCAACCTTACTAGAGAGTCCGTTTATAACACTCTCCGCTTCCACGAAATCAAAAGAGAGAAGAAAGGACGCTTCGTGAAGTTCTTGAAAGTGGACTTTGACCGCGTAATGGGAGTGAAAAAATAGCAGAAATTCCAAATGACTACAGAAATTATAAAATTATTTCATGCTGAATGATTTCTGCATGTTTTCATTATTCACCTTTGCGACAGAAACAAACAGAAAACCCTAGTTATTAACAATTTAATTTTATTAAGTATGGCAGAGTGTAAAACTGTAACTCTTAGAACGCGTCCATTAAAGAATGGAATGATTTCCTTTTATTTGGATTATTATCCTGGTTATCGTGAACAAGAAACAATGAAGACTATTCGTCATGAGGGATTAAACATTTATATATATGCCAATCCCAAGAACCAACGTGAACGTGACTTCAACACCACAATGTATGAGAAGGCTGAAGCAATCCGTTGCAGACGTTATGAAGCTATCGTAAACGAACGTTATGATTTCTTCGATAAGCGAAAATTCAAAGCCGATTTTTTGGAATATTATCGAAGTCAACTTGGAAAGCATGATCAGAAATGGGGATTTGTGTATCAGCACTTCAATAATTTTGCCCATGGTAAATGCACCTTCGAAGACATTGATGTAGACTTCTGCAACAAATTTCGAGAGTACTTGTTATCCGCAAAGCAGTTAAGACATCCCGACAGAAAGGTTACAAAGAACTCCGCTTCGGGTTATTGGTCAACGTTCAGAGGCTTCTTGAAGATTCTATATCGCAGTAGAATGATCAAGACCAATGTAAATGATTATCTAGATAAGATTGAAACCGAAGATGTAATCAAAGACTATCTGAGTGTAGAAGAATTGTTTGCTCTGGCGGAGACTCCATGCAAAAAGCCCGTACTAAAGAACGCATCACTATTTTCATGTCTGACCAGTTTGCGTCTTGGTGACATCCTTTCGCTTCGTTGGGAAGAGATTGTAGATTTTGCAGCTGGTGGGAAATGCGTACATACCATTTGTGAAAAGACAAAGACCGAAGATATCATTCCTATCAGCGATGAAGCCTTGGAACTTATTGGCTATTCCCCAAAGAAGAAAGGCAGAGTATTTGAGGGTTTGAAAAGAAGTTGGGTTCAACAGCCAATGAAAGAATGGATTCGTTCGGCTGGTATTACCAAGCACATTACCTTTCACTCCTACCGCAGAACATTTGCTACCCTTCAAGGTGCAGCTGGAACAGACATCCGTACTATACAAAGTATGATGGCACACAAAAGTATTACAACTACCCAGAGATATATGAAACCTGTGGATAGTAACAAACGTGAAGCAAGTAACAAAATATCATTGACTAGAAAGGAATAAAAGGTCATAAATCAACGATTAAAATGCCCTAAGTATGATTCAGAGTACCATTTTAGAGTACCATTTCATACTTTGGGCTATTTTTTGTTAAAATTCGAACGATTTATTGCAGTTAATTATCACCATTGAGAAACAGTAAATAATTTTGTGATAAATAACAACATTAAATATCAACAGACTATGGCAAATTATATTCAAATTCGAGCAAAAAAGGTGAGTGACGTAATTGGAGTAGGCGTAATCTCTTATGCCTTAATTGGAAGTATTTTACTCTATAAATTCCATATAAATTTAATGGAATATACAACACCTATAATACTAGGTTTTGTTGTAGTAACAGTTTCTTTTGCTTGTACAAAAAGATTTTTCTACCATATTATGATGGAGAACTCTAATCTTTTATCTTTTAGCATGCAAAAAGAATTCATCTCTGTTTCCTCTACAATAAATGAACCCCAAAATGAACCCCAAAGTGAACCCCAAAAAGCAAATAATGATACTCAAGAGAATGAAGTTGGTGGACAAGAAACATTGAAAAGTGGACAAGAAATCCCGAAAGTGGACAAGAAAAGTGGACAAGAATCCTTGAAATGTGGACAAGAAATCCTGAATGACACCAAAAATGACACTAGAAATGACACTAGAAATGATATCTCAAAAGATACTAGCTATTCCTACCTTGATAAGTATGCAATGCTACAGGAAAACATTGAAAAGGAAAACATTAAACGCAAATTACTCATCATGGAGGCAGTACGTGAGTATGTTACCTACACAGTAGCACCATATCTAAAGAAAGAGGATGTTTTGATTTTATTGGAGAATATCAACTGTATGGCAATAGGTCATACAAGTTCTTATAAAAGTATTCGCTCTGATTTAAACAATCCATTAAGGTCGCCCGATTTACGCCATTTGGCATGGAACATTGGCGAAAGATTAGGAATTTCAAATAGAGAACGTGCCATTTTTATTAAGGCTTCATTTCCATTTGAACTTCGTGATGCAACTGTTGAGTATCTTGAAAGGAATCTCCGTGATGTTATTCCGGCATCAATTCCAATTGATAGACCAGCCAAGGGTGACTACAAATTCAACTCAATGAAGAAGACTATAGCTGCTTAGTAACAATTTACTTGTTCAGCAAGATAATTATTCCAGTCTGCACTATTTCTGCGATTATTCATTATATTCATTTGCACCATGTTAAACCTAAAAGTTAAATAATATGGTGACAAAAGAATTTACATTTAACGACCTACCAACTGTTGTAGGTGAGTTGTGCGAGAAAATCGCAAGTCTGGAAACGACGCTCAAAGAGAGCATCAAAAATCGTAATGAGGTAAAGGAAAACACACATGTACTCATGAGCGTACAGGAAGCATGTGAATACCTTAAAATGCCTCTATCCACCTTCTATTACAAGGTGAAGAATGATGGACTACCGGCAATCAAGCAAGGCAAGCATCTTTTGATCTATCGGGATGAACTCGACAAGTGGCTGGAACTCTCTCGTAAGAATCCTGTCCCATTGACTGCCGAGGAAGAGAATGAGAAACTTTCGGCATCGTTCCGTCGCAAGGCAAAACCCTTAAAGTGGTAGCATTATGGAATACAAAGAAAACATCCGTAAGATGCTGCCCGATGAGTTGGCAGCCTGCATTGAGGAATCCACTATTCACATGGCCGATCAATACACCTGTTCACCCGAAGTCTTGAGAGTTGGGGAGGCTGTTGTCGGCACACTAGGCAATTTCAGTGCATCCATCGGTAAGGCAAAGAGTAAAAAGACATTCAATGTCTCTGCCATAGTTGCTTCTGCCTTATCGAACGATGAAGTGCTCCGTTACAATTCCGATTTCCCATCGGACAAACGCAACATCCTTTATATTGACACCGAGCAGGGACGTCATCATTGCCAAAAGGTACTGAAGCGAATTGTCCGCTTGGCTAATTTGCCAATAGACATTGAGCCCAAAAACCTGAAGATATTAGCACTTCGCAAATATACTCCAGAAGAACGATTGGCTATTGTGGAGTATGCTTTGAATATAATACCCAATATCGGGTTGGTCATCATTGATGGCATCCGTGATTTTGTCTACGACATCAATTCTCCAAGTGAAGCCACAAAGATCATCTCCAAACTAATGCAATGGACTGATGACTATCAGATTCATATTCACACCATTCTTCATCAGAACAAGAATGATGAGCATGCTCGTGGCCACATCGGAACTGAACTGAACAATAAGGCTGAGACCATTATGCAAATTGAGGTGGACAAAGACGACAAATCTGTGAGCGTTGTGGAAGCCATCCATATCCGCGACAAGGAGTTTGAATCATTCGCTTTTCGCATCAACGACGAAGCCTTGCCTGAACTGGTAGAATGCTATTCGCCAAAAGAGAAGAGAGTCGGCCGTCCCAAAAAGGAGGAATTTGATCCATATCGAGATATCCCCGAAATGGTACATCGCCAAGTTTTGGAAACAACTTTTGCCAATGGCGATATTGAGGGTTATGACAATGTACGGCAGACATTACAGACTGCCTATGCCAATGCTGGTTATAAACTCAGTTATAACAAATCGGTAGCCGTGCTAAAATTTCTCACCAATAAACGGATGGTTGTGAAAGAGAAGAAGGGTTATCATTTCATGTCCGACTACCACTATTAAATCACTTTACTTTATTCAAGGGGCGTAGATATAGGAATAAAGCAAAACTCTACATTTTGTATAATCCTATAGCTTGCTGAGCAGAGCACAACAGGTATCTGTTGCGAGATATGCCAAGGTATAACCTCACTTACGTTGAGATTCTACTTTGGCTCTCTCGCCAGCACTGTTTCACAGCTGGTACGCTACTCGCAAGCTCGCACCCCATTCACTCAAAATAAGATTCTAGATGAAAAAGAATATATCACGCAATGGCTCCTCTCCTATTGTGAAGAGAAGCGTATTTGTTGGTGCTAAAGTAACACCTGAACAAAAGGCGGAAATCCAATCTTTTGCCAATCAATGTGGCATGACGGTCAGCGATTACCTGTTGGCCAGAGCATACAATTACAAGCCAAAGGCGAGGCTCACAAAGGAAGAAATGCAGTTGTTGCAGAATCTTGATAATTGCAGAGCCGACTTGGTCAATTACGTATCGGCACTTCACGGCATGAACAACAAGCAACGATTGGACATGTTCAACCGATACCCATTCATGGTGGGTTGGCTACAGAAATTGGGCGACGTAGCCAATAGTGTTTGCCAATTCCTCGATGGAGTAAGAGCGCAAAATAACATTCCCACTAACCCTAAATCGAACGGACTATGATAGCAAAGGCAAAAGCAATATCACATGGGATAAATGGCATCCGCTACATCACCGGAGAGTCTCACAATAAAAAACATCCCGAAAAGATACATCGTATTATGGACAATCTGATGCCATCTCACCTGGATGCAATGGGAATATGGAATGCAATGCAGCTCTCACTCTGTGGTTACAAAAATATGAAAAACTCCGTAATCCGTATTGAGCTTAGTCCATCAGCCGAGCATACTCGATTCTTCACCCCAGAGGATTGGAAAACTCTATGGTTGGAGTTTCTTGCCGAGTTCGACAAACAAAAGATACAGGACTCCAAAGGCAAAATTATTTCCAGACAGACAAATCTGATGAACAGCAAACATACCGTATGGCTGCATACAGAATCCAATGGAGGGGTACCACATTTACATGGTGCAGTCTGCCGAGTGGATGAAGACGGTAACATCAACAACGATCACCATATCCATCTTCGGGCACAAAGGGCAGCCGAACAAGTTGCTATACGCAGAGGATGGATAACGGCAGCACAAGTAAGAACGGCCAATATCCATCAGGTAAACAATGACTGCATGGAAATCATCAGGAGTATGTCTTCATGGTCTTGGGAAGATTACAAGGCTGCCCTCATCCGAAAGGGATATTCAGTTCATGAACGACGGGACAAGGACAACTATCTCCGAGGATACACTTTGCAAAAAGGGAATGCCAGGTATAAAGCCTCCGAACTTGGTGTAGCTCGCAATCTGATGGTGACAAAACTTCAGCGAACTTGGGAGAAAGAGCATATTGGTAAGAACAAGGTCAACAGCGTTAGCAGAATCAATGAAGCACCACTTCGCTTACACAATTACACCATGTATCATCCAACAGCAATCCCTTATAGCGTTACCCACAATGGTAGCAACCACAAGTTTTATATCCCTGAAAAGATTATGGACTTCTTTGATGATGAATTCGATTACCGTTTCATCAGCAATCACCAGGAACTTACGGATATGGCTGTTTCTATCTTTGTCGGATTGCTAGCTGCTCAAGAGGCAAATGTTAGTAGCGGTGGCGGTGGATCGCAAAGTGATCTCCCATGGAGAGATAAAGATGATGACGATATGAAGTGGGCACGTAAATGCGCCCTTGCCGCCAGTCGTTCATTAGGGAAGAAACCTAAAAACGGATACAGACGATAGCCTATGAATAAGAAATTTGATTTTTCAGCAGAGATAGAGAGTGCCGAAGCTCGTGCTAATCGTGAGTACAAGGAACGTTACGAAGAAGAGAACAAACTTCTGAAGGTCAATACCGAGGAGCTTCAGAAACTCAATGACAATATCCATGAAATGCGTACAGGTCTTGATAAATTGGCAAATGAAGTCCATCATTATGAATACAAAATTGCCAGTAAAACCTTGAAGCAAATTGAGGATTTAGGGAATGGCTTAGTCAGTAAACTCAGCAACGAACTCGATGCTCAGTACTTCAATTTCGAGGATAGATTGAAAAAACATAAAGATGAAGATAGTATCAGAGTGCCGACACGTATATTCTACATCTTGGTCGTTAGCCTTGTCTCCTTATTTTGTTTTTTCATCTGCACTGTAGCTACAAACATCCATATGCTCAACTCTGGTTTGCTATGGAAGATTTTTGGGTGGAGCATCGGGATGGTCACTTTCGGCATTGGAATGGTGATAGTTGTTCCAAAATTGTTGGATCGGTCAAAATAGATATTTAGACCATTTGTCCGAATGTATCCAAATTTTTCGGATAGTATCGGACAAATGGTAATATATATACACAGTCTTAGTTAAGCATATGTCCGAATCATACAAATATTTTTTCTAAGTATCGGACATATGCTATTTTTTTACAGTGAACATGATACGGAATTAATTGAAATTTACCATATAACAACTTTATCTACGATTGCTTGTTGTTCTGTACTTGTTCTGCGGAGATAGATACGTGTGGTTTCTATGCTCTCGTGGCCCATTAAGTCTGCTAATAGAGAAATGTCGTTGTATTTTTCAAGGAAGTTTTTTGCGAATCTATGACGGAACGAGTGTGGATAGACCACCTTTTCGTTAAGACCATATTTTAGAGCATAGTTCTTCAATTGTTGAGCAATACCTCTCGTCGTAATTCTCTCCCCAAAGCGATTCAAGAACAAATATCCACTTTTTCTGCCTTTGGTATTTAACCATTCTACGGTTTCTTCGCGAAGTTTCTTTGGAATAAATAAACGACGATACTTACCGCCTTTTGTGTAAATATCAAAGTATCCAACATTGACATGCTCAATCTTAATCTGAATCAATTCGCTAACACGGGCGCCAGTTGCAGCCAAGAATCTCACAACAAAATACCATTCCAAATTCTCCTCTTTCTTCAGTTTATTCTTCAAGAAAACATAGTCTGCATTACTAATGACATTCTCCAAGTATGAGCGTTGCTGAACCTTCACAGATTTGAGTCGTAACTTTGCTTTGTTCACATACTCAAGATACTTGTTAAGAGCCTGGATACGCAGATTAACAGTTTTGGGCTTGAAGGTCTCCATCAAATACGACTTGTACATTAGAAGGTTTCGTTTGTTCAACTCCTTCTTACGCGAATAATAATCATTAACTGCGTACACATAAGCAGCAATGGTGTTGTCCGACATATTCTCCTGCCGGAGGAAAAGTTCAAAGTTTTTCACCATAATTAATTACATTTAGTTAAACAATAAGTTGTCACTTAATAAATTATGGCGACTACTTGATTCTGCCAATTCCCATTATGAGAAGTTTCTCGCGACTGGTGAGGTGAAGTGTATTGATGAAGAGATTCCGTTTGAGATACCGCAGGGCTGGGAATGGGAACGAATAGGCAATGTTTTTTTCGTTACAAAGTTAGCTGGATTTGAATACACTAAGTTTTTTACCAAAGAAGCACTATCAGCATCTAATCCAATTCCAATAGTACGTGCTCAAAATGTTCGTATGGGATTTTTTGAAGAAAACAAAAATGAAGCTATTTCTGAAATGTTGTCAAATCAGTTAGAAAGAAGTGCTTTGAACAAAAAATGTTTGTTAATGACATTTATTGGTGCAGGTATAGGTGACACTTGCATTTTTCCTGCTGAAAGAAAAAACCACTTAGCTCCTAATGTTGCAAAAATAGAACCACTTGATGATAGCATTTCTTTAGATTATGCAGTTTTTGCGCTAATGAGTCCTTGTGGACAAAGAGGAGTAAATGCAATCAAGAAATCCACAGCTCAACCGAGCCTATCAATGGAGACTATTAGAAAATTGTTGATACCTATTCCACCTTTAAAGGAACAAAAATGTATTTCGTTAAAGTTGTCCGAAGCCTTACCATTGGTAGAAAAGTATTCAAAAGTACAAGAAGAACAAAATCAATTAAATGTCGAAATCCAATACTTATTAAAAAAATCCATATTGCAGGAGGCTATTCAAGGCAAGTTGGTTCCACAGATTGCAGAGGAAGGTACAGCCCAAGAATTGCTTGAACAGATTAAAACCGAGAAAGAAAAACTTGTCAAAGATGGCAAATTAAAAAAGTCAGCTTTAACAGATTCAGTTATCTTTAAAGGTGACGATAACAAGTATTATGAGACGATAGGCGGCATAATAGAGTGTATCGATGAACGAATCTCGTTTGAATTACCGTCGAACTGGATTTGGGTGACATTAGGTAATCTTGTTCAAAACTGCTCAGGACTTGCGTATAAGAAAGAAAATCTTGATGAGAGATCCGAATCGTATATACGAGTTCTACGAGGCGGTAACATCGATGATGGGAGATGGTCAATGAAGGATGACGATGTAATGATTGCTTCAAAGTTCGTTAAGTCTGAACTACTATTGACTGCAGGAACATTTATTACACCAGCTGTTACATCTATCGAGCAGATGGGTAAGACGGCTTTGGTAAGAGAAGATCAACCACACACGGTAGTCGGTGGCTTTGTTTTAATGCTGTTGCCATTATTGCGTGATTGGAGCCTGTTGAATTATCTTGAACTCATTTTTAAGTCTGAATACTACAAAGGATACTGTCGTAGCATCACAAATAAATCGGGACAGGCATTTTATAACCTATCCCGACAAAAGTTGATGCAATTTCTTGTTCCTCTTCCACCATTGAATGAGAGGATTAGAATAACTGAAGAAGTTGCAAAAATTAATTCAATGATGAGGTAATTGAATTAGGGATATTCCTAAAATAATAAAATTTAAGGCAACTAATTCATTGCGAGTTAGTTG
>OBKF01000811.1_pt1 | contig 9342 bp, 7 predicted proteins | sample 1481561 | NCBI WGS metagenome assembly OBKF01 (sample SAMN00265068, study PRJEB22529) | human gut metagenome
CCGATGCAAAAATGTTGAAAGATATTTTGAAGCACCATATCATTCGTAACCTCCCCCGCTATGTCCGAAATAAAGAAGATACACTCTCGTATATCTTGCGAAAGAAAATCTCCGGAAATCTGCGAATCAAGTCCGTTTTGTACTCTATGAATAGCTTCCAAAGCTTTGTTTAAAGCTTCGTAATGCCTTACATTTGTTACAATAATATCATTCTGTGTCACTGTAGGCAAGTGTGCTGCATCAATAAGCATTTTTTGTAACTCACTTGTATTCTCCCGTTGTTTGGCCGAGATGAAAATAGATTCCGTAGATTCTTTGGGGAAGTCTTTTAATAAAGATAATAAATCCTCTTTCTGTTTACCTTCAATCAAATCAGCCTTATTGAATACAACAATCAAATGTTTTCCTTCGCAACGTGGAATTATTTTCTCCGATAACTGTTCAATTTGAGAGGCGGCATTCACAGCATCTATCATCCAAAGAACAATCTCCGCCTGATCCAACTTCTGAAAAGTCCGTTCAATACCCAAACTTTCAATCGTGTCATTGGTTTCCCGGATTCCGGCGGTATCAATGAACCGGAAAGTGATTCCTCCGATATTGACAGTATCTTCGATTACATCACGTGTTGTCCCGTGAATATCACTGACAATGGCTTTATCCTCATTCAATAATACATTCAGTAAAGTCGATTTTCCGGCATTTGTTTCACCGATGATAGCTACGGGAACACCATTCTTAATGGCGTTGCCGACACTAAATGAATGAGCCAACCGTGAAATGACCTGTTCAATTTCATCTGCCAGTTTCCTTAATGCCGAACGATCGGCAAATTCCACATCCTCTTCGCTGAAATCCAACTCCAATTCAATCATGGAAGTGAAATTCAACAACTTGTTGCGTAGATCTGTCAGCTCTTTACTGAATCCACCCCGCATCTGGCTCATTGCCAATCGGTGAGTGGCAGCAGATGAAGAAGCAATCAAGTCCGCCACAGCTTCTGCCTGACTTAAATCCATCTTTCCATTGAGGAAAGCACGTTGTGTATATTCTCCCGGCTGGGCCATGCGGCAACCGTTTTTAATAAGCAACTGCATTACCTGTTGAAGAATATAAGTGGAACCATGACACGTGATTTCCGTGCTGTCTTCTCCCGTATATGAATGAGGAGCACGGAAAAGGCTGACGAGCACTTCATCAATCATCTCATCTCCGTCATAAATACGTCCGAATGTCAAAGTATATGGTTTTTGTTCGCTCAATAATTTGCCAGCTTTGGCTGGCTTGAAGATGCTGCCGGTAATAGAAATAGCTTCCGGACCGGAAACGCGGATGCTTCCGATAGCACCGCCTTGAGCGGTAGCGATGGCACAGATAGTATCTTGAATCATTCTTTTTTCTTTTTGGATGAGCAAAGATAATTGTTTCTAAGTAAAAAACAGAAAATTGAGCACAACTTGTGCTTTATTTGTTTATATTTGCTGCCGTGCAGTGGTACACCAAACAAAATAAAACAATAATGCTTATGGAACCAGCGATTAATTTATATTCTTCCAATGAAAAGAGTGAACTCATACGGGAGAACTCACAAGAAATACTTTCTGTCCTTGCAGCTCATCAAATAGCTTTGTGGGAATATGATATCATTACGGGCAAATGCTCCTTTTCAAACGATTATTTTTTTACACTGGGATTAAAGGATGCCGGGATCATTTTTGAAGATATAGATGATTTCTATCGGTTTATTCATCCGGAAGATATTGAATTCTATAAACAAGCCTTTGCAGAAATGCTTTCATCAGACTCTAAGACCTCACAAATTAGAGTTCGTTGTATAAGTGAACAAGGGAAAGTAATTTGGCTGGAAGATCATTTTCTGTCTTACAAAGAGAGTTGCGAAAGTCATCCGGGTAAACTGCTGGCATATACGGTGAACGTCACTTCACAATGCGAAAAGGAGCAACATATCAAATATCTGGAAGAGTATAATCGCAAAATAATTGAAGCATTGCCGGAATTCATTTTTATTTTTGATGATAATTTCTTTATTACCGATGTCCTGATGGCACCGGGAACGATATTGCTTCACCCTGTGGAAGTGCTACGCGGAGCAGATGGACGATCTATTTATTCACCGGAGGTTAGCGACTTGTTTATTTGTAACATTAGGGAATGTTTGCGTGATGGTAAGTTGAAGGAAATAGAATATCCGCTTGAAGTGGATGGAAGTCTGCATTATTTTCAGGCACGTATCGCCCCCTTTGAAGGAAACAGGGTACTTGCGTTGATACATGATATCGGAGACCGGATTCAGCGTTCGCAGGAATTGATCGAAGCTAAACGTCGTGCGGAAGATGCTGATAAAATGAAGTCGGTCTTTTTAGCTAATATGAGCCATGAAATTCGTACTCCGTTGAATGCTATTGTCGGTTTTTCGGAGATTATCGCAGTGACAGAAAGTGAAGAAGAGAAAATGGAGTATCTGGAAATTATTCAGAAAAACAGTAACTTGTTATTACAGTTAATCAATGATATTTTAGACCTTTCCCGTATTGAATCCGGCAAATCGGAAATGCATTTCCAGCAGGTTGAGATTGCAGGACTAGTGGAAGAAGTGGAAAAAGTGCACCAGCTGAAGATGAAGTCGAATGTAGAATTGAAAGTGATTCGTCCCGAAGGAGAATACTGGACTTCTACTGATCGTAACCGTGTGATGCAGGTATTGTTCAATTTCTTGTCGAACGCGATTAAAAATACGGAAAAGGGAAGTATAACTTTAGGCTTGAAACATGAAGGACCCTGGCTGAAACTGTATGTCAGCGATACGGGTTGTGGTATATCCAAAGAGAAACTCCCTCAAATTTTCACCCGGTTTGAGAAACTGAATGATTTTGTGCAAGGCACCGGATTAGGGCTTTCAATTTGTAAAAGCATTGTAGAACGACTGGGCGGCCGTATCGAAGTAACTTCAGAATTAGGGCAGGGGAGTATGTTTGCACTCTATTTACCCTATCAGGAAATACCGAAGGAGGTTGTCGAAAGAAGACTTCCGCATAAGAAGAATGTCGATGAGGATAAACGTAAAAAGATATTGGTGGTAGAAGACATTGAGTCGAACTTTGCCCAACTTAATATTCTTCTGAATAAGGAATATATTATTTCATGGGTACGCAACGGACAGGAAGCCATCAATAGTTTTATCCGCGAAAAGCCGGATTTGATTCTGATGGATATTCGTATGCCGATCATGGACGGTATTCAAGCCACTGAAAAGATCCGTACTATTTCTCTGACTGTGCCTATTGTTGCAGTGACCGCGTATGCTTTCTATACTGAACAGCAACAGGCTATTCAGGCAGGATGCAACGCTGTTATCTCAAAGCCCTATTCTTTGGAAAGGTTGAAAGAGACAATAGAATCTTATATCGGATAATTAATTTTCTAAAAGAGAACTAACATTCTGAATGTTGTAGTGTTATTTATTATATAGTAGTAACATTATAATATATTAGAATATGGAGAAAGTAAAAAAGATAGTCCTTATCGGGGCAAGCGGCTTTGTGGGATCTGCCCTTCTGAATGAAGCATTGAATCGTGATCTCGAGGTTACGGCAGTAGTTCGTCATCCGGAAAAGATAAAGATAGAGAATGAAAATCTGAAAGTGGTGAAAGCCGATGTCTCCGCGCTTGATGAAGTGACTGCCGTTTGTAAAGGTGCAGATGCGGTTATTAGTGCATTCAATCCGGGATGGAATAATCCTGATATATACGATGAAACAATCAAAGTTTATCTGACCATTATTGATGGAGTGAAGAAAGCGGGTGTTAATCGCTTTTTGATGGTGGGCGGTGCCGGTTCTTTGTTTATCGCTCCGGGCTTGCGTCTGATGGATTCCGGTGAAGTACCCGAAAATATATTGCCGGGAGTGAAAGCTCTAGGAGAGTTTTATCTGAACTTTTTAAAGAAAGAAAAAGAAATAGACTGGGTATTTTTCTCTCCGGCAGCGGATATGCGTCCGGGAGTACGTACAGGACGTTATCGGTTGGGAAAAGATGATATGATTGTAGATATTGTAGGAAACAGCCATATCTCTGTTGAAGATTATGCCGCCGCCATGATTGATGAACTGGAATATCCGAAACACCACCAGGAGAGATTTACGATTGGTTATTAATAAAAAAACAATGGCTTGAATCCACACATATTATCAGTGAAAGATTCAAGCCATTATACCTTCTTTTAATTGCAATTTTATTCTTTCGATTACAATTTAATTCTCCTGAATATAGATTTATATCCTGTCAAGTACTGTCTTAATTAGCGTATCGATTGTATTCTTATATCCGGTGTTGGCCTCTTTGATAAGTCGGTTGGCTATCACCATGCAGACGGTCATTGCCTTGTGTCCCATCAACCGGCTAAGTCCTGCCAAAGCCGAACTTTCCATTTCGAAGTTGGTAATTTTGTAACCTTTATATTCGAACGCTTCAATCTTATCATTCTGTTTCGGGTCTGCTAACGGGATACGAAGTTCACGTCCTTGAGGACCGAAGAAACCTCCGGCAGCGATTGTCACTCCACGTACCATGTCGTCTTTGGCGATCCGGTCAATCAATTCTTCATTGGCATCAATGACGTAAGGAGCAGGAGCGCACATCTTTCCCGACCAACCCATGTGATTGAGGAAAGCACGTTCGAAAGGCAAATCGCATACGGCATTACGTCCGGCATAGAAATTCAGTAACCCGTCGAAACCGATGGACTTTTGCGAACATACAAAAGTTCCGACAGGCGTATTGGGTTGTAGGCCGCCACATGTGCCGATACGCACTAATTCCAGTTGGCGGAACTGATCCTTTTCTTCACGGGTGACAAAGTCGATATTGGCGAGTGCATCTAATTCATTCATTACGATGTCGATGTTATCGCAACCGATTCCTGTAGAGACTACCGTAATCCGTTTACCTTTGTAAGTACCCGTGATGGTTTTGAATTCGCGGCTTTCCACTTCACATTCTTTGTTTTCGAAATGAGAAGCTACGAGTGCTACACGTCCGGGGTCACCTACTAGGATTACTTTATCTGCCAACCATTCGGGTTTTACGTGAAGATGGAATACTGAACCGTCTTCATTGATTATCAATTCAGAGGATGGAAAGTACTTTTTCATGTCATTGAAAGGTTTTAGTTTTATAATAGGATTGTATCTATAAATAGAAACGCCGGAACCGGATTTAAGTTCAGAAGAAGTCTCTTTCTTTTTCCATAGGAAAGGGGAGAACGTCTTACGACTGAAATAAAATCGGATTCCGGCGTTTGTGAACGATTATTTGCTCAATGGCTGATTGCCAGCATTGCCTGTTGTCGGCTTGGCGATATTCTCACGCATGGAAGTATCAGCTTCGATATTCTTCATGCGATAATAATCCATGATGCCTAAGTTTCCACTGCGGAAAGCTTCAGCCATTGCTTTAGGAACTTCAGCTTCTGCTTCAATCACTTTGGCACGAGCTTCCTGTGCTTTTGCTTTCATTTCCTGTTCGGAAGCTACTGCCATAGCACGGCGCTCTTCAGCTTTTGCCTGTGCAATATTCTTATCTGCATTAGCCTGATCGATTTGCAGAGCCGCACCGATGTTCTTACCTATGTCGATGTCCGCAATATCAATAGACAGAATCTCGAAAGCAGTTCCTGCGTCCAGACCTTTACGAAGTACAAGTTTAGAGATAGAATCCGGATTCTCCAATACCGATTTATGGTTTTCAGAAGAACCGATAGACGAAACGATACCTTCACCTACACGGGCAAGGATCGTATCTTCACCTGCACCACCGACCAGCTGGCGGATATTGGCACGTACTGTAACACGAGCCTTAGCTATCAACTGGATACCGTCTTTCGCAACAGCCGTTACAGGAGGAGTATCAATCACTTTCGGGTTTACAGACATCTGTACAGCTTCGAATACGTCACGTCCTGCCAGGTCGATAGCAGTAGCCATCTGGAAAGGCAATTCGATGTTGGCTTTCGATGCCGATACTAAGGCGTGAACTACCTTTTCTACGTGTCCGCCAGCCAGATAATGGGCTTCCAGTTCGTCGCGGGTGATATTTTTCAGACCGGCTTTGTGGGCTTCGATCATTCCCGGAACGATGATATACGGCGGAACGTTACGTATACGCATTAAGAATAGTTGTATCAGCGAGATGTTAACTCCCGAAACTTTAGCCGACAACCAAAGGAAGAACGGCACGTAATGGAAAAATATTATCAAGAAGATAATACCTCCGGCTATCAGAAAGATAGGCAAGTAGAAAGATGATTCCATTGATGTTTTTATTAAGTGAATATTATTCTTTGTGTTTCTCAACCATGATTGTACCGTCGGTGATCCGGCTTACGATTATCGGAGTCTTCTCATTGAGGAACCCGTCTATTGACTTTACCTCTACAATTTTTCCGTTAATCTCGGCATAACCGATTTGTGCCAGGCGGGTAGTACTGATTCCTATATCACCCACTTTGACGCTATCTTCTGCGCTACGGTCTACTTTTGAATCGATATCTTTTTTCAACGCCAGTTTGTCCAGCATTTTCGATCGCATAAACCAAATCAGTGATCCGATGCAGGCAACCGTTGATATGCCAAGAGTGACAAATCCTCCTGCCATACCTAAATTGGTGAATGCATAGTAGTTGGCATACAGGATGCAAACCAATGCAGAAATTCCGGCCAGACTAATGCCCGGGATGACGAACAGTTCTACCAGAAACAGTATGACTGCGGCAATAATGAGAACGGCGATAATGAGTATATCCATAGTTCAGAGTTATTATTTATTTTGTTTTTTCTGCATTACGTACATTCACTTCGAGAGCATCGAGTTCTTCGGACATTTGCAGTATCCGCTTTTCGAGGTCGAGAATGGCAGGAGCCATTTTGGCTTTTCCCTGTTGGTTGGCACCGGCATATTGTTGACGAAGGCCGTTCAGCTTTTCTTCTTGTTGATAATAGTCTTTTTCCATCTGCTGATAGCGTTGGAAAAGTGTCTTGGCTTTTGCGGATTTAAAGTCGCTCATCAGATAGTAAGTCGTATGGTCGTCAATGACAAACTCAAAGTCCATGGCACGGCGTTCTTTGGGCTTATGACTGATAGCAGCTTTCAATCGTTGCAGTGCTTCGGTAACCGCTTGTTTATCCTTCCAGGTTTCTTTCAGCGAATGAATCTGTGCCAGACGAATGATCTCTTGCTGCTCCATTGCTTCATAATTATAAGTCTGTTTGGAAGTGTTAGGGATGAATACATAAATACATACCTTTCCTTCCGGTTGGAAACGGTCGGAAGCAAACCATCCGAGGTTGTTGTATTCATCGATGACGTACATATAATCGTTGTACGGCGAGTTGAACGGCATACCCACATTTTCCGGAACAAGATAAGTGTCGGTATTCGTGTTGTAGCGAGTGACAAAAATATCATAGCCACCCAATCCCTCGCCATCGCTGGCGTAATAAACGGTGACTCCATCCGATAGAACAAACGGATAATTCGCATTCCCGGAAGCATTGATACTACCCGGTAACGGACGTCCGTCACTCCATTCATTTAACAACTTGTTCTTTGAAAAGATATCAAGATTACCTTTCTCGCCCTTTTCGCTATAATAAATTTTATTTCCGATTTCTGTTTCATAAACAGTTCCCGGATGATCTCCTTCTGTCTTGAAGAATTCATTGAAAGTAAACAGTTTGCCCGATTCTTCGCTGATCTTGTAAGCGTTCAGGAAAGTTGCTTTGTCCACAACGAAACTGTCGATGATACATACTTCCTCAACCCCCTTCAACATACGAAGGTCAGATTTGCTTTTCTCCAGAAGTTTCTCCGCTTCTTCCGTCGGTTTCTTGCGTTTACTTAAGTCTGCGATGTATTCTTCAAAGCAGTTCACTGCGTCTTCAAAGCGGTACGTCTCATTATATGCTTGTCCCAAATAGAGTTGTCCACCGGTGATACGTTTCTTTACCGCTATTTCAAGAGGTTTCACCGCCTCTTCCGCCTCTCCGGTTTTCAGGCAACATACGCCATACCAATAATTATAATTCCCGTTCGACGGTTGTGATTTAGTATACTTCTTAAAAACTGGTTTGGCTTGTTCGTACTCACCTTTGGTAAATAAGGTGCGTGCCTGTTCCAACGTTTGTGCAGAGACTTCGCAAAGGAAGAGGCTGCAAATTAAAAATAGAATATATTTTCCTTTCATCGTTTTGAGCGTTTATGAGTGACGGGTAGATTGAAAACATCGCTGCTTTCGGGCACCGGTCCATTTATCAATTGTTCAAAAGTACAAATTTATTAGAAATAAACCCTTTTTCAGTGATTCTATTATGTTAATTCTTCTTTAAATCATTCTTTTCGCTTACTTTTGCAGCCGATTTTTAAAGATATGACACAATTTACGGAAGAAGAGAAAATCATTCGCCGCATTGAACGGCGGTTTAATAAAGGAGTGGTGCAATATGGATTGATAGAAGAAGGAGACAAAATCCTTATCGGACTATCGGGAGGAAAAGATTCGTTGGCGCTTGTGGAACTGTTGGGGAGACGCGCACGTATCTATAAACCTCGCTTTTCTGTCGTTGCCGTCCATGTAGTGATGAAGAATATTCCTTATCAGAGTGATACGGAATATTTGAAAGCGCACTGTGAGACGTATGGAGTTCCCTTTGTGCAGTATGAGACAGCTTTTGATCCTGCTACCGACACACGTAAATCTCCCTGCTTCCTCTGTTCATGGAACCGTCGGAAAGCCCTGTTCACAGTTGCCAAGGAACACGGATGCAATAAAATCGCTCTCGGTCACCATATGGATGATATTTTGGAAACTTTATTGATGAATATCACTTATCAGGGAGCTTTCAGTACAATGCCGCCCCGGTTGGTGATGAAGAAGTTTGATATGACAATTATTCGTCCGATGTGTCTGGTTCATGAAGCCGATTTGGTAGAATTGGCAGCTTTGCGTCATTATCAGAAGCAAGTGAAGAATTGTCCTTATGAATCGCAGTCCAGCCGGAGTGATATGAAAGGTATTTTGAGGCAACTGGAAGCGATGAACCCGGAGGCGCGTTACAGTCTTTGGGGAAGTATGACCAATGTACAGGAAGATTTATTACCGGATAAAATAGATTAATTTGAATAGATTGTTATGAAAGGATTCTATACCATTTTGTTGCTGATCGTATCTAATGTCTTTATGACATTCGCCTGGTACGGACATTTAAAGATGAAACAGGAGTACAGTTGGTTCGCAGCTCTTCCGCTGATTGGTGTGATTGCGTTCAG
>OBKF01000826.1_pt1 | contig 9084 bp, 7 predicted proteins | sample 1481561 | NCBI WGS metagenome assembly OBKF01 (sample SAMN00265068, study PRJEB22529) | human gut metagenome
ACTGGCGGAAAATCGGCCACAAAGGCAGGTGCAGGAAAGACTCCGAGAGGACATTCATTTCCAAAGGAGGGATTTTTCATGGAGAAAAAGAAGGTAGCGATCGTCACATTAGGTGACAGCCGTCGCGAATTTTATAAAAAGAGAGAAGCAATTGTAGCAAGCGAGATCGAAAAGGTGAAAAAGGCATTTGGGGATAAATATGACCTTTATATCTCACCTATTGTATTTGACACAGAAGATGGACAAAATATTTCTGATGAGATCAAGAAACAGGGCATTGAAGCTGTGATCATCCATGTGCCCATCTGGGCAACCCCATCTTTAGCATTCCGCATTGCCTATGGAACTTCTTATCCGGTGCTGCTGTTAGGCAACCTGCAGCGCAATACGTCCAGCCTTGTAACACTGCTGGCAGTTGGAGGTATGTTAGACCAGACCGGAAAGAAGTGCATCCGTGTATCTGGTGATTATGAAGATCCCAAGATCCAGGAAAAGGTGGATAACTTTGTAAAAGGCGTTTATGTGGCAGAAGGCATCCGCCGTTCCAGCTATGGAATGATCGGCGGAAGAAGTATTGGTATTGGAACTACAGTAGCAGATCCAAGCCAGTGGCAGAGTACCTTTGGGGTAGAGTTTGACCACTGCGATCAGTATGAGATCGTATACCGTGCAAAGGCACTGGACGAAGAACGTGTCCAGAAGCATTTAAAGTGGGTAAAGGAAAATGTACCGAGGATAGAATTCGGGGACAAGTTTACAGAGAAAACACTGGAATTACAGGTACGCAGTTATCTGGCATTAAAGGATATGGCTGCGGAAAAGAAGTATAACTTTATGGGCATCAAGTGCCAGCAGGATATGAGCGATCATTTCGTTCTCCAGTGTCTGGGTGTGGCATTATTAAACAACCCATATGACGCAGACGGCGAAAAGACACCGATCCCAACTTCCTGTGAGTGTGACTGCGACGGTGCTATGACCATGCGCATCTTAAATCTGTGCGCAGAAGGAAAGCCTTCCTGTTTGCTGGACATCAAGTTCTTTGATGGAAACGATAAGGAATTTGTACTGGCAAACTGCGGCAGCGTGGCACCATATTTCGCTGATCCGGACAACAAAGAAGAAGCTATGAAGAAGATCGCTTTAATGCCCCATATCTTCGGGGAAGCAGGCGGTGCGTCCATCCAGTTTATCTCCAAACCAGGTGATGTGACTGTTGCCAGACTGTTCCGCAGCAATGGAAAGTATGTATTGGGCTGCTTTGAGGGAACCACAAAGATGTATCCTCTTGAGAAGTTAAAAGAGACTACATACTGCTATCCACATGCATTCGTAGAAGCAGAGGCAGACTACGAAAAGTTCTACGAGAAGATCAACTCCAACCATCTGCATATGGTTTATGGAAAGTATGCGAAGGTTTTAAAGATGTTCTGTGAGATCGTGGGAATTGAGTATATCTGTTTTAATAAGTAGTGCTTGTACAAAAAGCAAATGAATGAGTTGTAAAATTTACAGGTTTACACAGCAACGTCAAAATGTTATGATACTGGTACATTATTTACGAAAACGATGTACCGGTGTCCTGAGGCCAGAAATCTTCCTGCAAGCAGGCTTGCATCAGATTTCTGGCCTTTTGGCTATGGTATTATCATGATGTTGTGGCAAAAGGTATTTTGCGGTGATTAACAGAAGGTGAGGGGGAATATATGAGACTCTTATACGAGTTATCCTGGTTATGGGAGATGATGGGTATCGCCATGGCTGCTGCGGTTGTCTGTGTAGCTTGCGCTGCGCTGATCTGTAAGGCAGCAAAGAAGAAACTCAGCAGGAAAGTGATAGCAGTTGTTGCTGCTGCGGCGTTTGCGGGCGCTGTTTTGGCAGTTATTCTAATCGCACGGACACCTATGCCCCTTTGAAAACACTGATCCACTTATACGGTTTAAGATAAAATTAACCCCATTTTTCCAGGAAATGTGCTATACTATCAGCACAGCAGTTACCAAGGAGAAAGGCGGGGAAAAGTATTATGAACAAGGTGATTACAGTGAGCCGTGAATTCGGCAGCGGGGGAAGAGAACTGGGGGTGAAGCTGGCGGAGACACTGGGGATTCCTTTTTATGACAAGGAACTGATCTCTATGGCAGCAGATGATATTAATATTGCAGAGGAAGCGTTCCGTAAATACGATGAGCATGTGATAGAGGATGATCCTTTAGATCATAAGATCCATCATTCTTTTTCAGAGCTGTATAAAGTGCCTATGTCTGATCAGATCTTTGTGGCTCAGTCTAATGTGATCCGCAGACTGGCTTCCCATGGTCCCTGTGTGATCGTAGGCCGCTGTGCAGATATGATACTGGAAGACAGCGTAAACATTTTCATTTATTCAAAAATGAAACAGCGCGTAAAGCGATTAATGGAACTGGAGCCGGAAGAAGGCGCCAATGAAAAAGGCATGGAAATGAAGATCCGTGCCGTTGACCGCAAGCGCCGGGATTATTACCAGTATTATACAGGAAATACCTGGGGAAGAGCCCAGAATTATCATCTTTGCGTGGACAGTAGCTTGGTTGGTGTTGATGGCTGTTTAAGGGCTGCACTGGCATATCTGGAAGATGTATGCAAAGATGAAGAAAAGCCGGAAGAGAGTGGAAATGCAGCTGTATAACGGATAAAAAAATATCAGATCGTAATTAAAAACGGTGAATAATTCCCGTCCATAAGACTCATAATAAGAACGTGCAAAAGAAGTACAGATCAAAAAACAGGTGAGTCCATGGAAAAGCCGGGAAAGAAACTGAAGAAATTTTTTATTATAATAGGAACTACAGGAATGGTGTATGCAGGTCTTAAATATCTGCTGCCCCTTGTAGTTCCTCTTTTATTAGGCTATACACTGGCTCTGCTGCTTCGGCCGTCAGCACGTTTTTTGCAGCACCGGATCATAATATGCGTATTTGGAAAAAAATGGAAACCATCACTGGGATTGCTGGGAACGGTTCAGCTGCTGATCCTGGGAGTGCTTGGCAGTTTTATGTTGACTATGGGAGTCCGCCGTCTCTGGGAAGAGACTTCTACCCTGATGGACCAGCTGCCGGTATGGCTGGACGGGCTGTATTTCTGGATCGAGGAAAAATGCTTTGGGCTTGAAAAGCGGTTTGGCTTTGATCCGGGATGGGGAATCCGTGTGGCAAGAAGCATGATCGAAGCAGGAACAAAATATGTGAAGGAAAAAACAGTGCCATCTTTGATGATGGGCTCTTATTATACAGCTGGAGTTATAGGTCGTATTGGATTTATAAGTTTATTTACTTTCTGCAGTGCTATTTTAAGTTTACAGGAAATGGAAGAGCTGAAAGAACGGCGGGACCGGTCTGTTTTTAGCAGGGAGTTCCGCCTGATCGGAGACCGGCTGGTAAGCACTGGGAAAGTATGGTTTAAAAGTCAGGGGATCATATTTTTGCTTATTTCATTTTTGTGTACGGCAGGCATGTTCCTAGTGGGAAATCCGTGTCCCGTACTTGTGGGAATGGGGGTCGGGATCATGGATGCTTTTCCAGTGCTGGGAGCGGGAACGGTGCTGATACCATGGGCAGTCGTTGAGGTTGTAATGGGAAAGTGGAAAACAGCGTTGATATTAGCCGGTTTATATCTGATCTGCACCCTTATACGCCAGTTTTTGGAGGTACACCTGATGAGCGGACAGATGGGGCTTTCTCCTTTTGAAACTTTAGGAGCAGTGTATGTAGGACTTAAGTTGTTTGGGATAACGGGGCTGTTTCTGGGACCACTGGGGTTATTACTGATCGAAGATATGACAGAATTATTGCTTACTCAGCCTGTAAATGGAAAGACACAGAAGAATGGAACAAGTCAGCTGTAACACGGGGGACGGCAACCCGTTTTCAGCCCATTGACAAAACTCCCGTTCTGACGTAAAATCGAAAGGAAATGACGAAGATCAAAGAGAATCTATGAAATTCCATGAAAAAGGCGTTGAAAGGGATCATTAAGTCAGAAAGCCCGTTACAGAGAGAGGAACACTGGTGGAAGTTCCTTACGAAAGCGTGAACCAACCTGCCCTGGAGCTCTGTATGATAAATACAGCGAAATTCCCGCGTTAAGGGATAAATAAGAGGGTTTCTGCCACAGATTATTTTGCAGGAACTAAGAAGGGTGGTACCGCCGAGTCATTCGGTCCCTTGCAGTAAGTTTTATGCATGGGATCGGATGGCTCTTTTTGATGATACCAAAACATGAGTAAGTAGCTATTTTTTGTAAAAAAATGAGCGGATTACGAATGGTTTGAAGATTGTGAGAGCATGTAGTGCGTAACAATCTGGTATCATGGATTTCAGAAAGAAAAGTATATAGAATGTAAAAGGAGAAAAATCATGGCAGACAACAAAAAAATGGTAGAAGCGATCACATCCATGGATACCGATTTTGCCCAGTGGTATACCGATGTGGTTAAAAAAGCAGAACTGTGCGATTATGCAAGCGTAAAGGGATGTATGGTCATCAAACCGGCTGGATATGCGATCTGGGAGAACATCCAGAAAGAATTGGACCGCAGATTTAAGGAAACAGGTGTACAAAACGTATATATGCCTATTTTCATTCCAGAAAGCCTGTTAGAGAAGGAAAAAGACCATGTAGAAGGTTTTGCACCGGAAGTTGCATGGGTAACCCATGGCGGATTGGAGCCACTTCAGGAGAGACTTTGTGTAAGACCTACTTCTGAGACTCTGTTCTGCGATTTCTACGCAAGAGACATCCATTCTTACCGTGACCTTCCAAGGGTATACAACCAGTGGTGTTCTGTTGTCCGCTGGGAGAAGACAACACGTCCGTTCCTTCGTTCCAGAGAATTCTTATGGCAGGAAGGACATACTGCCCATGCAACAGCTGAAGAAGCAGAGGCACGTACCATCCAGATGTTAAATGTATATGCTGATTTCTGTGAGCAGGTATTAGCTATCCCGGTTATTAAGGGACAGAAAACTGACAAGGAGAAATTCGCAGGTGCAGAGGCTACTTACACCATCGAATCCCTGATGCATGATGGTAAGGCATTACAGTCTGGTACCAGCCACAACTTTGGTGACGGATTTGCAAAGGCATTTGACATCCAGTTTACTGATAAGGACAATACATTAAAGCATGTTTACCAGACTTCCTGGGGTATGACAACACGTATGATCGGTGCTATCATCATGGTACATGGTGATGACAATGGTCTGGTCCTGCCTCCAAGGATCGCTCCTGTGCAGATCATGGTAGTTCCGATCCAGCAGAAGAAGGAAGGCGTATTAGACAAGGCCTTTGAGTTAAGAGACCGTCTGTTCAAGTCCGGATTTTCTGTAAAGGTAGACGACAGCGACAAGAGCCCAGGCTGGAAATTTGCTGACTGCGAGATGCGTGGTATTCCGTTAAGGGTAGAGATCGGACCTAAGGATATGGAAAATAACCAGGCTGTCCTGGTACGCCGCGATACCCATGAAAAGACTATTGTTTCTTTAGACGAGTTAGAAGCAAAGGCAGAAGAGCTGCTTGATACCATCCAGCATGATATGTTAGAGAAGGCAAGAAAGCACAGAGATGCCCACACTTATACCGCTTTAGGCTGGGATGAGTTTGTTGAGACCATTAACACAAAGCCAGGTTTTGTAAAGGCTATGTGGTGCGGATGCCAGGAATGCGAAGACAAGATCAAGGAAGTAACCGGCGCAACTTCCAGATGTATGCCATTTGAGCAGGAAAATCTGTCTGACAAGTGCGTATGCTGCGGAAAGCCAGCTAAAAAGATGGTTTACTGGGGAAGAGCATATTAATATGAAAATGAATATCCCGGAACCTGCAAGAAAGATCATTGACAGGTTAAATGAACATGGTTATGAGGCCTATGTAGTAGGCGGCTGTGTCCGGGACATGATCCTGAAAAGAGAGCCGGGGGACTGGGATATCACCACCAGTGCCAGACCGGAGCAGGTGAAGGCTCTCTTTACCAGGACACTGGATACAGGCATACAGCATGGCACTGTGACCATTATGGTTGGAAAAGAGGGATATGAGGTAACTACATTCCGGGTGGATGGCGATTATACAGATGGCCGGCACCCGGATACTGTTACCTTTACCCCTTCTCTTGAAGAAGACTTAAAGCGCCGTGACTTTACCATCAATGCCATGGCTTATAATCACAATACGGGTCTGGTGGATATTTTTGGCGGAAGGGAAGATATTGAAGGCAAAGTCATTCGCTGCGTTGGAAATCCAACGGAACGCTTTACAGAGGATGCCCTTCGCATCCTGCGTGCTATCCGTTTTTCTGCCCAGTTGGGATTTGAGATTGAAGATGCTACGCGACAGGCAATCACCCAGATCGCTCCTAATCTGATCCACGTAAGCAAAGAGCGTATTCAGGTGGAGCTGACCAAGCTGCTGTTAAGTGACCGGCCGGAAGCTATGAAGCTGGTATATGAAACCGGCATCAGCCCTTATGTTTCAGAAACATTTCACAAAATGGGAGAAATGATAGGGGATATGCCTGTTACGGTTCCTGCAAAAAAGTCCCTTCGCTGGGCTTTGTTTTTAAGAAAAGGAACACCGGAGCAGGCAGTGCGCATTTTACGGGATTTGAAACTGGATAATGATACTATTTACCAGGTAAAGGTGCTGACCGGGTGGATAGAAAGGTCTATTTGTGGAGAGATCGCCCTTCCAGATGAAATGTGTACGCGGGAAAACGCAGCGGAATTGGAATTTATGCCGGGTGCTGAAAGTAAACCCCAGATCCGCAAGGTCATGAGCCAGATGGAGCCGGAACTGTTTGATGATCTGTTAAATATTAAGCTGTGTCTGGCAAAGGCGGCGGCAAAGGATAGTCAAAGTGTGGCAGTAAGGCAGTTAGAGAAGATTTGCGCACTGCGGGATGAGATCCGCGCTGACGGCAACTGTATTTCATTAAAAATGCTTGCTGTTACGGGAAATGACCTAATAAAGGCTGGAATGAGACCTGGAAAAGAAGTGGGGCAGACGCTGCATCATTTTCTGGAACTGGTTTTAGATGAGCCGGAGAAGAACACGAAGGAATATCTTCTGGAAACTCTGAAATTAGAGCAATATGATCACAAAATGTAAAGCATTTAATATTTTTGTGAAAGAATATGCGATAGAATAAAATGGATAAAATAGTCTGCTTTAAAGAATATGAGTCACTATGTTTTACAAAAATATTTAGGCTTATAAAAAATAATCATGTATGTTTTTACTTAATTTAAATGATGTATGCGTATAAAAACATTGCAATATTTACAAAGGTTGACTATAATATTTGGTACAGGATGTTCTTTCGAGGTTTTCTGTATTCGATTTTGTGAGAAGATTTTTTGCCAGTTGTGCTCGAATTTTTGAGGCGTACGCGGTGCGTACGTTGATGAAATTCGGGTGCAAGTGGCGGAAAATCTGCCACAAAGGCGGGTGCAGAAAATCCCGAGAGGACATCACAGTTCAAAGGAGGATTTGAAAAATGAAATTGATCAACACAGAAAAAGCACCAGGCGCAATCGGACCTTATTCTCAGGGTTTTGAAGTAAACGGTATTGTTTATACTTCCGGTCAGATCCCAGTAAATCCAGCTGATGGCACTGTACCAGAAGGTATTGCTGCACAGGCTGAGCAGAGTTGCAAGAACGTAGGAGCTATTCTGGAAGCAGCAGGAAGCGGCTATGACAAAGTTATCAAGACCACCTGCTTCTTAGCAGATATGGGCGACTTCGCAGCATTCAACGAAGTATACGCTAAGTACTTTACTTCTAAGCCAGCTAGAAGCTGCGTAGCAGTTAAGTCTCTTCCAAAGGGTGTTCTTTGCGAGATCGAAGCAATTGCTGAGAAATAAGTAACAGTTGTAAAATGAAAAATGGCTGCAGCTTTCTGGAAGCTGCAGCTTTTTTGCTGCAAGTAGTCAGAAGGGTGGTTTAAGCATGAAGAATAACATCATGATCATGAATTTTAGCGGAGTTTATGAAATGCAGGGGCTGAAGACGGCGCTGGAGAAGAAAGTGGACAGTGTGGTGGCAGAGGCAGAGAATATGGCCGCAAAACCAGTGATCACCCAGCTGGATTTCCAGGACATTCCTGGAACCAACTGTTATTGCGATAGTCTGGCAGAGGAAGAGATCGGAAAGAGGATTGCTCCTTTTGGACCGGAGGGGATTCATTTTTTAGATTCCGGCAATTACCATTATCTGACGAAGCTGTGGTTGGAGCTGATAAAGGTACCCTTTGAACTGTTAGTATTTGACCACCATACCGATATGCAGTGTCCGGCCTTTGGCGGAATATTATCCTGCGGTGGCTGGATCCGGGAAGCGCTGGAGACCAATGAAAATTTAAAGCATGTAATCCTGGTAGGACCGCCACAGTCTGCAATGGAAGAAACGAAAAAAGAACTGGCAGAAGATGGGGAAGAACTGTTGGGGAAAGTAATCTGGATCTCTGAGGAGGAATTTCTTCGAAATGTGGAAAAGCCGGACTGGATACAGAAACTTTGTGGACAGTGTAATGTGACCGGTACAGAAGCTGATGAAAAAGAACTTCTTCCGCTGTATATTTCTATTGATAAAGATGTTTTACCAGAATCGGAAGGAAAGACCAACTGGGATCAGGGAAATGTGGTTTTGGACCAGGTTTTGCAATTTATAGATGTTTATATGCAGCAGACACCAGGCAGACAGCTTATTGGCATGGATATTTGCGGGGAAGACCCGGAATCAGACAACGAGGAAGTCCAGACAGTGTGCCGCAAGACCGGTGAAAAGATCTGCGGCTTTTTCCTTTGTTAAGTTTCATGTTAAGAATGTAAGCTGTTTAATAGAAAATGAAAGTCATTGTGTATTTGGAAGCAGGCTATCGGATTCCGGAGGCAAGTGAAGTATTAAAGAGATGTCAGGGCACGCATTTATTCTCCAAAATAAGTTGAGTGTCAGTCTCTTTTGTATTGGAATATACGGGCTATTTATTAATCATAATATTATGCAGACTTGAAATGTAATGACGTTTGCGTTACACTATAGGCAGTAG
>OBKF01000841.1_pt1 | contig 8860 bp, 2 predicted proteins | sample 1481561 | NCBI WGS metagenome assembly OBKF01 (sample SAMN00265068, study PRJEB22529) | human gut metagenome
AAGTATGTGGACATGTTCATCAATATGGCAGAATCCGCATTTTTGAATCGGATACCAAAGAAGAAATGTACCGAATAATTTGCCGAAAGCAGCAGCATAGCTATACCCATAATCTGTCGGGAGCGGAGATAATTCTTGAAAATTTTCTTTTCAGGAGTCTTTGCTAACAAAAAATAAAAGCCGAAGAATAACATCAACGGCAGTGCGGTATAAAGTGAAAAACGGTATATAGATGGTTCCATTGTTATGCTTATTTGATTTTGATACAAAAATACATCTTTTTCTTCACAAATAGACACATAATCTATGATTTAACGTTATAGATTCGGTCATGTTAGATTGAATAAATTATTAGAATTAAAGCCAGTGGTGAAAAATTCAACCACTGGCTTTTTCTGTCAAGACTTCGATATTAAAGTTTTACACCTTTGGATTCCGATAAACCGGGTCTCCCTATAATTAAATGACTGCGTACAAAGTCCACGTGCGGGCTTTCCGGCTGTTGTTCCGTCTGTTTTTTCTCGTTGCCTTGCCGGTTCTCTTCCGTGTTTTCCTGAGCCGGAGCCAGCTCAAGCTGTATCTTGCGGTCCAGTGCGGCGAGTTCGGACTTCAGCTGTTTCAGCTCGTCCTCCTTCTTCCACACCTTGCCCGCTATCTCCTGCAACTGCGGAATCTCCTTTTCCAGCACTTCGTTCTTAGACTTGTACTGGTCGATGATGGTCGGAATCCTCTCCAATGCGTTCAGAAAGTTTCGTGCGGCAGCAATCGGGTCTGCCATCGCCAGATGCCCGTTGTTGTAGGTGTACTTGTAGTTGCCCTCCACCACGAAGCGGTTGTCGGTGAACTCCAGACCTTCTTTGAGTGTCCTCTCGCTGACCACCTTTATCGGAAAGCCGTAAAGTTCCCCGACAGCCTTGTACAGTCCACCAGTCGTGGCGTTCTTGGCGATTTCCTGCAAACGCTTACCGATGACCTTCTCATCCGTTGAATCCACGCCGTCCACCTTGACAAGATTAAGACGACTGCCTTCCCTATCAGTCTGCACAACGGAAAGAAAACGGTTCCAGTCTTCCGTCATGGCTTCGATGAAAGCCGTGTTGTTGCGCAGTTCTCCCGTCTTGGATTCCAGCTTGAACTCCGAATCGCGCTTGCCCTTGCCCCACGACTTGCGTTCCCCTTCGAGCGAGGCGATACGCTTCTCTAATTTCGCCTTATCCAAAAGGTCGGTATTGCCGGAGAGCAACGCCATATACTCCGAGAAGTTCATACCCGATTTTTCGTCCATTGCTCCCTCGTCGATGGTACGTGCGCCCATCGCTCCACTTTTGAGCTGCGATATGAACGTCTGCTTGCAGTGCAGCAGATTGAACTTGTAGCTGTCCAGCGACTTTTCCACCGCGTAGATGATGACATCCACGTTATTCTCGGCAAAATGCTTGGCAATCTCGTTCCCGGCTCTAACACCCCGTCCGTCACGCTGTTGCAGGTCGGACGGTCGCCACGGTGTATCAAGGTGATGGATGGCGACACATCTTTTCTGCGCATTCACGCCCGTTCCGAGCATACTTGTGGAGCCGAACAGCACGCGCACCGTCCCGGCGTTCATGGCATCTATCACCGCCTTACGAGCCTTATCCGTCTTACACTCCTGAATGAAGCGCACCTCACTTGCCGGTATGCCGTAATCCTCCACCAACTTGCGTTTTATCTCGCTGTACACGTTCCATCCTTCCCCCGGCTGATATGTCCCCAAGTCGGAGAACACGAACTGCGTACCCTTGTGCGCCTCGTACTTGTGGTAATACTCTGCAATCATCTTGGCACAATGGCTTGCCTTGTTGTCGGGATGGTCCTCGTAGTTCGGGTCTATCATGCGCATATCAAGAGCCATCTTTCTCGCATAGTCGGTGGCGATGAGCATCTTCGCCTTTTCCTCCGTTTCCGACAGGGGTAACCTGCCAAGCAGAGTGGCATCGCCGGTTTTGGCAAACTGCATCAGCTTCTGTATGAAGTCCTCCTGCTCCGGTGTGGGCGGTATGTGGTGCAGTCTCTCATTCTTGTTTGGTCTGTCCACACCTACATCCTCCGCCGTGCGGTAGTCGGTAATCTCGTTGTAGAAGGCGGCAAGCTCCGGCACCTTGATGAAATAGCGAAAACGCTCCTTCTGAACGATATTGTTCGTTACGTTGAACTCAAAATCGGTCGTCTTTTTGGCGAAGATGGCAGCCCAAGCATCGAAACAGCGGATGTCCTGCCGTTCCAGTTCGTTGGGGCGCAGGTATTTGAAGAGCAGGTACAGTTCCGTCAGACTGTTGGAAATGGTCGTGCCCGAAAGGAACGTAGCCCCCAAGTCCTTGCCCGTGCGTTCCTGTATGGTACGGATGGCAAAGAGCATATTCAGGGCCTTCTGGCTTCCTTCCGAGTTTCCCAATCCCGCCACACGGTCATGACGGGTGTTGAAAGTCAAGTTCTTGAACTGGTGACTCTCGTCAATGAAGATGTGGTCGATGCCCATCTGCTTGAAGTCCACCACATCATCCGTGCGGGACTTGATAGCGTGTTCCACCTTCTCCAGCTTCGCCACAAGGTTGTGCTTGCGCTTCTCCAGCCCTTTCAGCATCGCCCGCGACACGTTCTTGCCCTGCTGCCGCAAGACTTCGAGGTTTTCCTCCACCGTGTCAAGCTCCGCCTGCAGGATGCGCTGCTGCAACTCCGGTGACTGCGGTATCTTGCCGAACTGGTCGTGCGACATGATGACGCAATCGTAATCGTTATTTTTGATGTTGTTGAAAAAACGCACGCGGTTGGCGGTCGAGAAATCCTTTTCAGAAGCGTAGAGAATCCTCGCATTGGGATATGCCGCCTGATAGGTGGCGGCAATCTCCGCCACATTCGCTTTCAGCCCGATAATCATCGGCTTGTGCGCCAAGTTCAGACGCTTCATCTCATGCGCAGCGATACACATTATCAGCGTTTTACCGGTTCCGACCTCGTGGTCACAAATTCCACCGCCATTCTGTTTCAGCATCCAGACACAATCCATTTGTGAGGGATAGATGCTCTTGATGCCCCGGCTTGCCAGCCCCTTCAGGTTGAGGTCGGGGAAAGTCTGGTGTGAGCCGTCATACTTCGGGCGCACGAAACAGTTGAACTTGCGGTTATACATCGTCGTGAGCCGTTCCTTGAACTGCGGCGACTGTTCTTCCAGCCATTCGGAGAACCCGTTACGGATTTCGTCTATCTTCGCGTTGGCGAGCTGTATGCCCTCGCTGTCGCGTACCTTGATGTCGTTGCCGTTCTCGTCCTTGCCGATACTTTTCATCATGTCGGGGCAGGTGTTGTGCAGGGCGTGCTTCAACAGGTGCATACCGTCATAGTTCCGGTAATAGCCCTTTACTAAAAACTCGTCCGTGATCTTCATGGTGCGGTAGCCGCACGCCACGGAAAACTCGTCCATGCTTGCGGAGTAGGCTATTTTCACGTCCGTGTCGAAAAGGTGGCTCATGTAGGCGGCATACACGCCCGTGGGAATCCAGCGTTCCCCGAAATTGAAGTCGAGGTCTTCAAAGGAGATGCGCTGCGGTTCGGCCTCCTTCAATGCCTCCCACGCCTGTTTCACCTCCGGCATCCGCTCACTTTCGGGATTGTCCTCCATCCAGCCCTCTATGCGTTCCGCCTTCTCTATCACGTTCCCCGCGATGAAGCGGTCTTTGATTTCGTAATCGGTTACGAGCGGGTTGTAGAAGATGCGCCCCTTGAGGACACCAAGCAGTTCCTCTTCCGTGGTGTCGGTTATCTCCCGCATATAGCCGAGATTGACCGTGCCGAACTTGTTGAGCGATGCGGACAAGGCTTCTTCGGGAGAGCCTGCATTGACACGGCTCTCCACCGAGAAGGAAACGGGACGGTCGAAGATGTCCGCCTTGACAAACTTGCCGTCCTCCGCACGTTCCAGCGAAAGGATGTCGCGCCCTCCGGCATCCATCATCACCAGTTTCACGTTCTGTCTGGCGTTGAGGTTACCGTAACGCATGACAAACTCATCGTAGTAGGTGTTGAGATACCCGCGCTGCGGTTTGTGTTCCGTATGGTTCTCCGTCTCGTGGCTATACAGACGTTCGTAAGCGTCACGGAGCGATATATACAGCATCGCTTTCTCTTTTTGATAGCCACGGAGGTCGAGCGGTTGGAAGGTCGCACCGTAAGGCGTGAGGTCTTTCAGGTAACCGAGATTGCGTGAAGCATCCAGCACCATCGAGCCGTCACGGTGGTGTGGCTCCAGCAGGCCGTTGAACGGACGGGGAGAAAGGTCCATGACTTCCTCCTTCGGCTTTTCCGTTTCAAGTTCCGGGAACAGGGAAGTGGCAACCGTTTCGGAAGTAGGCACAACTTCTGCCAGTGTTTCAGGTTGCTTTATTTCTTCCGTTTGTTCCGGCTTTTTATCCATATTGTCCGAAGAAGGCGCAAAAGCAGGGTTCAACGTGTCTTTGATACCCATCTTTTTCAGTTGTTCCTGCCTGTGCCGTTCTGCCTCAAGCCGTAGGGCCTTGCGCCGTTCCGCTGTCAGACTCATCATTGTCTCATAGAAGCCGTTGATGGGAGGATTGGTTTCCCAATCCAGAGTGGCGTAAATGTCGTCCGGGTCGTTTGGCTTTTCGGCATTTTCCGGCTTTTCTTCCTTATTACCGTTTACCGGCTTGGCGGCTTCAACGGGTGGAGTAACTTTGACCTGCGGTTTAGGCGTGGACGGCATAGGCTTCGGCTTGCTTTCCTTTTTCGCTGCCTTTTTCTTTTTTACCGGTTCCTCTATGGGCATACCCCAAAGGTCGAGCAGGGTAAGCTGCACGGCTGACGAATGATTGGGTTGGCGCGGCTCAATCTCCGGCTTTTCCTCTATGGGCTGTGCCTGCGGCTTCTCCACTCCCTTGACAGGCTCAATTACAGAAACGGGGGCTATTACAGAAGGTGATACCTTTTCTGTTTTCGGAGCAGGTTGCACTTCCGCAGCCGTGCTTTCCTCCTTTGTCGGATGCAGCCTGTGTCTCTCATACAGTTTCCTGTCAAGTTGTTGCAGTTCTATTTTCAGATGCTCCCGCAAGTCTTCCGCCAGTTGTGCGATGTCCCCACAGTGCAGGAGTTTATAGGCTGGTTTCCCGTACGGGTCGGTACTTCTGATCAAATCCGTGTGTGAAAGCGAGCCGATGCTCCATACATACCCATTTACGGAAGTGCCGATAGGGGTCTGTTCGGTCTGCACGAAGAGTTTTTCGTTGTAATACAGTTCACCATTCTTTCCGCTGTTCTTTTGCAGGATAATCAGGTCGCTGCCCACCTCCGTTCCCGCGTTATCCGTAAAGAGGTTGTTCGGCAGGCGGGCTACGCCCACCAGATTGGCATGGTTCATCATATACTCGCGTATGGGCGCGTTGGTCGGGGCATCCAGTACCCCCTGCGAGGTGATGAACGCCACGATTCCGCCTTCACGCACCGCGTCAAGGCTTTTCAGGAAAAAGTAATTGTGTATCGTCCGTGCCGCCGAGAGCCTTGCAGGATCCTTGCTGCCCGAAAAATCCGGGTCGAACACCGCCACATCGCCAAACGGTATATTGGAGACAGCCAAATCAAAATGGTTCATGAACGGCTTTTCTATCTTCTCGAAGCCCTGTACCCTTACTTTCTGTCCGGGATGCAGGTGCTTCAGTATCTTGCCCGTCATCAGGTCTTTCTCAAAAGCCATGATGTCCGCGTCCGGTCTGTTCTCCAGCACGGCGTCCACGAATGCACCGACACCTGCCGACGGCTCCAGCACCCGGTCGGGACGGATGCCGTGTTCATGCAGCACGTCCGCGATGGTCCCAGTTATCTCCGGCGGGGTATAGAAGGCGGTCAGCACGGACTGCTTCATGGCATCCATATACCGTTTGTACTCCGTCTCGTCTTTTGTGTTCTCCCGCAGCAACCTGTGCAGTTCCACGGTAGGGGCAAACAGTTCGAGGTCGGACTTCGCCCAGTGGACGGCATCCGTCAGTTCCCTTGCAGGGTTGAGTATGCTCTTCAGTCCCCCGAAACCGCAATAACGCTCTAACAAGAGCCGTTCGCGTGCGGTGGGTGTGCGCTGTTCCCTGTCAAGGAGGAATGCCGTCCGTATCGCCTCGATGTTGTCCCGCAGCCTCTGTTTGCGGTTAAACGCCATACTCTTCGATATAGAGGATGACGGCTCCCGTCAGCTCCGTGTAGAGCAGGTCATATTCGGGCGACAGGGCGAAATTGTCATCCGAGAGGTCATAGATGGAGAATACGTTTCCGACAAGTGGCAGCAGCTTCTGGGTAAAGGCTTCACATTTTTCTTCCGGTACTTCACCCGCAAATTCGTTCTCCACGACTTCGCGCAGGATGGCGTGCCTGGAGTAGCGAAGGCCCTCCGTCAGCACCTTCATCGCCAGTTCCTGCGCCCCGTCGACAGGATATCCTTCGAGCCTTGCCCGTTCATACGCTTCGGCGGCACGGTCGGTTCTTTCTCGGATGAAGGCTTCATCGGCTGCCTGTTCAAACTTGTTCGTGGTGAGGTAGTCCAGCAGGTACAGACCGTAATAGGAAAAGTCGGTCCGACCCTCGTTTTTCTTCTTGTTGTTCATTTCTTTGGAATTTAGTGGATTGATAATGATGATAGGGATAATCGTTGGAAAACGAGAAGAAAAAGGCACCCGGTATCCCTCCGAGTGCCACCACTAAATCCAAAGTATGAGTGTAATCCGGTATCGAAGAACAATTCATTACTCTGAACCAGTGGCAAAGTTAAACATTTATTTTCTTCTTTTCGCAGAGGTCGCTTTACTTTTCCTTTCTGGGAACACGAAAACCGTGTTATAGTCCCCGTCAAAGGCGACTACGGCATCAAAACTCTTGCCCTGCTTGCTCTTGAATCCTTTGAGCAGTTTCGTGTGTCCGTCGGTGAGCAGGCTTTTGATTTCATCATCAGAGAGGGTGCGGTTTGCTTTCAGGCGGAACACGGGCAGACCGCACTCCGCGTTGTCGCAGCGGACGACCTTGCCGTAAAACTGCATCGTCCCCGCTCCGCACTTGGGACACTTGCAGCCGGAATCCCTGCGGGCGAACAGCTTGTCGCACGACAGCAGTTCGGAGGTAATTTCCCGTGTATATGCCTCAATCTTCCTGCGGAAGTCATCGGCGGGCAGTTCCCCACGCTCGATGCGTGCCAATTCCTTTTCCCATTCGCCCGTCATGGCGACATCGGCAATACGCATCGCCTTCACGACCGAGTAAAGGGCAAGCCCTTTTTCGGTGGGGACAAGCGACTTCTTGCAGCGTTCCATATAGCCGCGCTTGAAAAGCGTTTCGATGATGGACGCACGGGTGGCGGGCGTGCCGATGCCGCAATCCTTCATAGCCTGCCGCAATGCGTCGTCCTCTATCTCCTTGCCAGCCGTTTCCATCGCGGACAGCAGGGTGGCTTCGGTATGCAGCGGCTTGGGTTTGGTCTTTCCCTCCGTGATGGAGGCGGCTTTCAGTGCCAGCGTGTCGCCTTCCTGCCAACAGGGAATGGCGGCGGTTTCCTCTTGGCTGTTGTTCTCTTCTCCATTCTCCTTGCCATAGACGGCACGCCATCCGGCTTGTCTGATGATGCTGCCTTTTGCCACGAACTCCACTCCGGCACACTCTGCCGTGACGGTGGCAGTGTCCTTGACGCATTTTTCGGAGAAAGCCTCAAGCATGCGCCTGGCTATCATGTGATAGACGGTGCTGTCCTCTTTGGAGAGGAACAGCGGCTTCTCGCCCGTGACGAGCAGGGCATGGTGGTCTGTCACCTTGCCGCCGTCCAGGCTGCGGCGTGTCGGCACGGCTTTCGGCTGCAACTTGCCCTTCCATTCGGGCAGGCTGCCGATGAAGGCAAGCAGCTTGGGGATTTCCGCGAACACGTCTTCGGGAATGTAGCGGCTTCCGGTTCGCGGATAGGTGATGAGCTTCTTCTCGTAGAGCTTCTGCGCGATTTCAAGCGTCTGTTCCGCCGTGAAGCCATGCTTGGCGTTGGCTTCCTTCTGGAGCGTGGTCAGGTCGTACAGGAGCGGTGTTTCCTCCGTCTTCTCCTTGCGTTCGGCTTTCGTGACGGTGGCTGTGCCTGCCGACTTCACCTTATTATACAGTTCCGTCGCGGACTCTTTCTCTTTCCATTTTTCGGAAGAGGAAAACTTCACCGTTCCTTCATCGCAGCCGTCCGTTGCGATATGGAGCTGCCAGAAGGCTTCGGGGGTAAAGCGGCGGTTCTCCCAATAGCGTGCGCACACCATCGCCAACGTGGGTGTCTGCACCCGCCCGACGGAATACGTGCCGTGTCCGGCGGCGATGGAGAGAGCCTGCGTGCCATTGATGCCCACGAGCCAGTCGGATTCGCTCCGCGCTTTGGCGGCGAGGTAGAGGTTGTCATACTTGCTCCCCGCTTCGAGGTTGCGCAGTCCATCGCGGATGGCCTTGTCGGTAAGCGAGCTTATCCAGAGGCGCACGAAAGGGGTGGCGCATCCTATGTAATGGTAGAGGTATCGGAAGATAAGTTCGCCCTCGCGACCGGCATCGGTCGCCACGATGATCTGCTCACTGTCATTGAACAGGCGGGTTATGGTTTTTATTTGTGCCACTACGCCGCTGTCGGGTTTGTAGCCCTTCTCAGCCTTTACCTGACGGGGTATGAGCGTGAAGGAGTCGGGGATGACGGGCAGGTTGTCACGGACAAAGCCGCGTATGCCGTAACCGTCGGGCATGGCAAGCTGGACGAGGTGCCCGAATGCCCATGTCACGGCGTAGCCGCCTCCCTCGAAATATCCTTCCTCTCTCTTTGTCGCGCCCA
>OBKF01000894.1_pt1 | contig 8249 bp, 6 predicted proteins | sample 1481561 | NCBI WGS metagenome assembly OBKF01 (sample SAMN00265068, study PRJEB22529) | human gut metagenome
TGTATCAAGTTGTGTAGCTATGTGGCGCAGGCATTTTGAGGCTTGTGGACATTGAGCGTTGAAACAACGGGCAAAATTGTAAGGGACAGACAGACTGTCGGGTTCTTCTTTCATCTTGTTGGGTTTATTTTATTTGTGAAATACTGTTGTAAATATAGCAAACAGAATTCTTCACAAAAGTAGGACTTTATTTTGGGAATGGGAAGCGTTGGGATTGTTTTATTTGTATGTAATGGGGATTTCTTATCAACATTTGATAATTAGGGATACTCAATACATATCCCTAATTATTTGCAGCAAGGTTTCTCTTTCTTGTTTAAGGTTCTTTATCTCTATTTTTAGCCAATCAATTTCTTTGTTCTTTGAGGAAATTAATTCATCTACAACTTCCTTAGGGAAATAATTGTTATAAACGAAGTTGAGTATTTTATAAAGGTCATCTATTTCTCTTTTTTTAAGCTCTCAAATTGTTCTTTCTGTTTCTCTAACAGTTTCTCAAAGAGTTCAATCGTTTGTTCTATGGGAAAATTATTGAATGTTTGGTTATTACCAATTGCATTTTTTACACCGCAATTCTCGTAAAAATTATTTGTGTTATATAAAACTGTTTCTTCGTTATACTCTTTCAATCCGTCGGTAGTAACTCCTAATGCAGAGGCTATTTTTTCTAATCGTTCATCGTCAATTTTCTCGGTTTGTTCCATTTTTGAAACAGCCTGCTTGGTTATTCCTAATAATTGGCCTAGCTCCGTTTGAGTCATACCGCGAAGTCTGCGTACACGTTCTATCTTTTTCCCAAGGTGATAGTGATTTGCTTTTATATTTTCTATTGTTTCCATTCTTCTATATATTAGATTGCTGAATCTAGTAGTGATTATTTCATATATTTTTTCAGGATCTCAATTTTATCTTGCTCACTTTTCAATAAACGCTCATATAACTCAACTATCTTTTCAAGTGGATTTATTTGTTGAACGATAGCGTATGTAGTAGCACCTTCAGAGATATTTGCATCCTTATAATTATGATGATTAATATTGAAAATCGTCTTTTCAACATCAAAGTCTTTAATGACTTCTTCGGATATCCCCAACACTTCAGCAATTCTTTTTAGAAAGCCTTCTTCTATTTCCTCTTGTTTCTCAATCTTTGAAATGATCTGCTGATTTACACCAAGATCGGCAGCCAGCGCTTCCTGTTTCATGCCTAAATATACACGAATCCTTTGTAAATTGCGTCCGACATGTCTCCGGTTTTCTTTCTCTTTTATTTCAACATCCATATTATTGTTCTTTAAATGAATACGTCTAGGCAAAGATAACAAGAAACAGTTTAATTCAAATGAAAGTGTGCTTTATTTTTTAGTGTATGTTTTTGTTTCTGTAGTTTTGGTTATTTTATTTGATGAAATTTATTGTTAGTTTGGGTAAACAATATATTAAACATGGTACTGAATTTTATCTCTAGTTTTATTCTTTGAATTGTACGGAAAGTAACTTTTAGTCATCTGTTTTTTTGTGAGGAAAATATCTTCTTAAACATTGCAGAAGGATGATTATTTAATTTAGGTATAGTTTGTGAAATATATGTGTTACCCCTGGTAAAACTATGTAATTACATTATTTCTACAAAAACGAGTAAATAATTTCTTCTTGTTAATTATTTTAATTAGATTTGCAACTTCCGATAATACACATTATAAGAAGTTAAGTGTTAGGTATATGGATAAGAAGTCATTAACAGAGGAAGATATAAAATTACGTTTTATAACTCCAGCTATTGTTGAAAAGGCAGGATGGCAAAAAGAACTCATAAAGATGGAATATTACTTTACTGATGGGCGAGTAATATTTCAAGGGAATGTTCATGCCCGGAAACAAGGAAAGAAAGCTGACTATTTATTGCATTATTCTGCAAATAATCCTATTGCTATAGTTGAGGCAAAAGATAATAATAAAGCTGTGGGAGCTGGACTGCAACAGGCAATGGACTATGCGAAAATTCTGGATATACCTTTTGCTTACAGTTCTAACGGAGACGGTTTTATTGAGCATGATTTTCTTACTGGTAAGGAAACTAATATTAATATGGATGAGTTTCCAACTCCTGATGAACTGTTAAAACGTTTACGTGATTCTAAAAAATATACTTCGGAAGAAATAAAGGCTATTGAAGAACCTTATTATTGGGATGCTCATACTAACATTCCTCGTTATTATCAGCGAATAGCTATAAATAGAACAATTGAAGCTGTTGCCCGTGGACAAAATCGAATTTTATTGGTAATGGCAACAGGTACAGGAAAGACTTTTACAGCTTTCCAGATTATTCATCGGTTGACAAAATCTGGATTAAAAAGGCGAGTCTTATATCTTGCAGATAGAAATGTCTTGATAGATCAGACTATGGCTCAAGATTTTAAGCCTTTTAAAAAAGTTATGACGAAGATTCAAAAGAAGAATATGGACTCTTCTTTTGAAATATATATGGCTCTATATCAACAATTAGTTTCTTATGACGAGAATATTCCCGATCCTTTTAAAGAGTTCAAATCAACTTTCTTTGATTTGATTCTTGTAGATGAGTGTCATCGTGGAAGTGCTAAAGATGAATCGGAGTGGCGAAAAGTGTTAGAGTATTTTTCTTCCGCAACTCAGATTGGTATGACTGCAACCCCTAAAGTAAAAGAAGGAGCTAATAATCTTGACTATTTCAATGAGCCTTTGTATACATACTCATTAAAGCAAGGTATTGAAGATGGTTTTTTAGCTCCGTATAGAGTAACTAACTCTTTTTTGAATATCGATTTAGAAGGATGGACGCCCGAGGAAGATGAGTTGGATATAAAAGGTAATCTCATTAAAGCTGGTTTTTATAACCGGAAAACATTTGGACGTGAGTTAGTTATTATGCAACGCCGAGATATTGTTGCTCGACGCATAACTAAAATGCTCCATAGAATAGGACGCATGACAAAATCTATAATCTTTTGTGCAGATATAGAAGAAGCGGAGGCGATGCGGCAACTTTTGGTTAATTATAACTCTGATTTGTGCAAGAAGGATTCTCGCTATATTATGCGTATCACTGGAGATGAGAATATTGGGAAGAAACAACTTGATAATTTTATAGATCCAGATCAACCATATCCTACGCTCGTTACGACTTCCGAAATGCTTTCTACTGGTGTCGATTGTAAAACCTGCGGACTTATTGTTATTGATAAAGAAATAGGTTCTATGACAGAATTTAAGCAGATTGTAGGGCGTGGTACTCGGTTGCGTACTGATAAGGGGAAGTGGCATTTTGAAATTCTTGATTTCAGGAATGTGACCCAATTGTTTAAAGATCCAGAATTTGATGGTGATCCAGAGCTGGAAGGTGGAGGGAGTAAAACATATCCTCCATATCGTCCGCGTCGGACTGTTTCACATGACCAACCTCCAAGGGAATATGGTCGCAAGAAATATTACATTAATGGAAAAGATATTCAGATAAACACAGAAATTGTTTCATACCTTGGTGCTGATGGACATACTCTTGTCACAGAAAGTTTAACAGATTTTACACGTAAGAATATTCGAGGTAAGTATGCTACGTTGGATGAGTTTATAAAGAACTGGACTGCTGCTGATAAGAAGAAAGTTATTGTTGATGAACTTAAAGAATACAATGTTTTACTTGATGCAGTTCGTGAAAAGCGTCCTGATTTGCTTAATGCAGACATTTTTGATATAATATGTCATGTGGCTTTTGATAAGCAACCGCTTACGCGGAAGGAACGTGCTAATAATGTAAAGAAGAGAGATTATTTATCTAGATATGAAGGTGTGGCTAAACAAGTTTTAGAAGCATTGTTAGATAAATATGCTGATAAAGGCATTTTGGAATTTGAGAATGAGGATATACTTGATACCCCTCCTTTTAATACAATCGGTAAGCCTCAAAAGATAGTTAAGTTGTTTGGTGGATGGGAGAAATTTGAAAAAGCACTTAAAGATTTAGAAAACGAATTATATGTAGCATAATTTATGGCAGTTAATAATATAATAAAACGATTACAGAATATAATGCGTCAAGACGCAGGTATTAGTGGTGATGCACAGCGTATTGAACAAATGGTCTGGCTATTCTTCCTAAAAGTTTATGATGCACAGGAAGAAACGTGGGAGTATAAAAGTCGCCGTGAAAAAAAGGAATTTAAATCAATTATTCCAGAAGAGCTAAGGTGGAGAAACTGGGCAGTTGATAATGCAGATGGGGAAGCACTTACTGGGGACGCTTTATTGGAATTTGTAAATGCAAGGCTTTTTCCTACCCTTAAGGCCTTACCAGTAAATGAAGATACTCCAAGAGGCAAAACTATAGTGAAAGAAATCTTTTCAGACCTTAACCAGTACATGAAGAATGGAATTTTGCTTCGTCAAGTGGTTAATGTCATAGATGAGATTGATTTTTCAGATGTTGAAGACCGTCATACATTCGGTGATATATATGAAGGCATTTTGAAGGATTTACAATCTGCGGGGAATGCCGGAGAGTTTTATACTCCTCGTGCACTGACTGATTTTATGGTGGAAATACTAAATCCTCAACTAGGAGAGTCTTTTGGAGATTTTACGTCAGGAACGGGAGGCTTTCTTACATCTGCGTTAAATCATTTGTATAAGCAAGTTAAAACGACAAATGATGTTAAGTTATTCCAGACAGCCGTAATAGGGCAAGAATGGAAACCTTTGCCATATCTTTTATCAATCACTAATCTTTTAGTGCATGATATTGAAGCTCCTAATATTATTCATTGTGATTCTTTGGGTACAAGGGTTGGGGATTTTAAAGAATGCGACAAGGTTAATGTTATTGCAATGAATCCACCTTATGGTGGTAGTACTGAAGCGAGCGTTAAAAATAACTTTCCTTCAGATATGCGTAGTAGTGAAACTGCGGATTTATTTATGGTATTGATAATGTACCGTTTGAAAGCCAATGGTCGTGCGGCAGTAATTGTACCTGATGGATTTTTGTTTGGTGTAGACGGTGCGAAGCTTGCAATTAAAACGAAGCTATTAAAAGATTTTAATTTACATACTATTATTCGTTTGCCTGGAAGTATTTTTTCTCCTTATACAAGTATTGCTACAAATATTCTTTTTTTCAATAATGAAAGGGTTGAAGATGCTCCTGATGGGTATTCAACAAAAGAAACTTGGTTTTATCGTCTTGATATGCCTGATGGATATAAGCACTTCTCTAAGACAAAACCAATGAAGTTAGAGCATTGTCAACCAATAAAAGAGTGGTGGAACGATAGGAAAGAGATTGTAAGCCAAGATGGAAATGAGAAATCTCGTTGTTTTTCTGTTCAAGATTTGATTTCGCTTGATTGTAATTTTGATCAATGTAAATTTCCTAAAGATGAGGAAGAAATCTTGCCACCTGCAGAATTGCTTGCTAATTATTTTAAGAAGCGTGCAGCTCTTGATTATGAGATAGATAAAACATTGGCTGAAATACAGAAGCTGCTGGGTATTGAAATCAAACTTGATTAATCCTTATGAATGCTAAGCAATTAAAGAATAGTATACTTCAGTGGGCTATACAGGGAAAACTTGTACCTCAAGACCCTAATGATGAACCTGCATCTGTTTTGTTAGAGAAGATTCGGACAGAGAAAGCTCGCCTTATTAAGGAGGGAAAAATTAAGAAGGATAAGAACGAGTCGTTTATTTTTAGAGGTGATGACAATTCCCATTATGAGAAGTTTGCCGACGGAACAGTTAAATGTATTGATGATGAGATACCTTTTGAAATACCTCTGAGTTGGTGTTGGGTGAGACTCGGCAACATCTGTAGCTATTTACATAGAGGCAAATCGCCACAATATGGAGAGCACAAAGTACTCCCGATTATAGCGCAAAAGTGTAATCAATGGGATATGATTTATACTGATAGATGCTTGTTTTCATCAACAGATTCTATCAAAAAGTATAAAGAAGAACAATTCCTTCAGATTGGTGATGTAATTATAAACTCTACTGGAGGTGGAACAGTTGGAAGAACAGGATACATCGATTCATATGTGTTTGAACAGTACTCAAGATATGTTGCAGATTCACATGTAACAGTGGTGAGACCTTTGCCTTTGATACTTCAAAAATACATATATTACTTTTTGATATCCCCCCAAATTCAGATAGGATTAGAAGATAGGTGTTCAGGTAGTACAAATCAAATCGAGCTTGGTACAAATACTATATATAACTATCTGACACCTATACCTCCGATTCGTGAACAACGAAGAATTGTTGGAAAAATCCAAGAGGTATTACCTGTTGTTGATAATTACGGAAAGACACAAATCGCATTGGACAAGCTCAATGCCGATATTTTCGACAAACTTAAAAAGTCTGTATTGCAGGAGGCTATTCAAGGTAAACTTGTTTCACAAAATCCAAAGGATGAGCCAGCTTCTGTTCTCCTTGAGCGTATCAAAGCGGAAAAGGCAAAATTATTCAAGGAGGGCAAGTTAAAGAAGAAGGACTTGGTAGATTCTGTCATATTCAAAGGTGAGGATAACAAGTATTATGAGCAGGTAGGTAAAGAAATCAAAGAAATAACAGAAGAGATACTCTTTGATTTACCAGACAAATGGCAATGGTGTAGAATTGGAACCATATTCATGCACAACAATGGGAAACAACTCAATAAAGGAAATACCAAAGGTAAATTAATGAAATACGTAACAACATCGAATCTCTATTGGGATGGATTTGTTCTTGATAACCTAAAGGAGATGCCATTTAAAGAAAATGAAATAGAACGCTGTATGGCTGTCAAAGGGGATTTATTGGTTTGCGAAGGTGGAGATATTGGACGATCTTGCATTTGGAATTACGACTTCCCGATAATGCTACAAAACCACATACACAAGTTGCGTCCGTATATTCCGGTATGTACAAAATTCTTCTATTATATTTTCAATCTGTACAATTTGACAGGATTGATAGGAGGCAAAGGCATAGGTATTCAAGGCTTTTCATCCAAGGCTCTACATAATACTCTTGTGCCTTTGCCTCCACTAAAAGAGCAACATCGCATTGTTGCCCAAATAGAAAAACTATTTGAGCAACTGCGATAATTCATTTATTCGTTCTGCTATACGTTGCTGTTCAGCTAAAGGTGGAATACCAATGAACAAGTTGTAGAACAACTCTTTATTGAGGTGCGGTATAGCCGCACCTCTTTTTGAATTTCTCAATTCCTCTTTATAGAACAAGATGAAAGCCAAGATATAAGGTTTCCACATGGCTGAAGAAAGCCATAACTGTTTGAATGTACTCCCCATATACCCATCTTGCGGAACAATGAAAACTTCTCCTGAATTTTCACCATCTACAAGAATGATATTGTCTCCGGCATAGACAAATTTTCCTTTCTCAATAATAGTCGCAGATGATTTTCCACGCAAGTATTTTGCATCCAAACAAATGCCCTTTCCGCTTTTCTTTTTTCCGTCTATTAGTTGGCATATGTCTTTTAATCGTGCCACATACCAACTATTGGGATACTCAAAAGGAAACTCAATTTCAATTGTTTGCCCATTTATCCTCTCATAATACTTGTTACAGTTTTAATCTTTTCAACAATACGTTGTTGCTCTCTATATGGTGGAATTGGCACCAAATAGTTTTTGACGGTTGTCGTGGAGAGTTCTTTTTGCTTTGTACTTCCGGCTGATTTATCTTCAATAACAGATTGAACAGTATCGCTTGCAAAGTAATAGTATAGGTATTGTGATAATACATATGCTTTAAGAGGACGAATAACTGTTACATGACTATCCGTAACCGCAAGTTCGTAAGGATTAAGTGCCGATTTATATATCGCCATACGCCCTAATGTCCCCAAACCAGTTGAGTTCCACATTAAATCTCCATCTTGTAGCAATCGTTCCTCTGCATAAGAAGGGAGACTATTCGGGTCTATAAATTGGGCTTTATCAATACAAAAGCCAGCCCATTGATTACATTTTTGTGCTATTACAGGATATTTCTTGATTGGGGAATATTTAGGAGACTTACCTCTCTGTATGTATGAACAAATATCATCAAGTCTAACCCATTGCCATGTGGCAGGTATTTCAAATGGAATTTCATTTGTTATGTCTGTGATTGTTTTGCCAATCTTCTCGAAGTACTTGTTATCGTCACCTTTAAAGATAACTGAATCTGTTAAAGCTGACTTTTTTA
>OBKF01000910.1_pt1 | contig 8089 bp, 6 predicted proteins | sample 1481561 | NCBI WGS metagenome assembly OBKF01 (sample SAMN00265068, study PRJEB22529) | human gut metagenome
CTTTGCGGCCGTTATGATGAAGTACATATTTTGTATACTATTAGGCGTATTTCTGAATTGGGGATTCCATCTGATTTCCGATGAAGCACAGGAGGCATACCGGTTAGAAACCGGTAGTACCAGCATACAAACCTATACCAATTCATACACCTCCAAAACCAGCATCATACAGCTGGATAAAGAACAGAAACTAGTCAAAACAAAAGAATACACCGGAAAGCAAGATTACAATAACGATAATGGCGTTTTAAATCCATTCTCCTTCCGACACCTCTCTCCTTTAAAGATACTACGATTCAATATTCCTTCTGTCACTATCCGTATACTAAGCTCTCTGAAGATTCAGCTTCCTCAAAACCAATGGACAGGTTTTTCATATTATACCAATCTTTTTAAATATTCCGATAGATATCATATCTATTCATTAGGTCACATACTCATTTAGCCATTTTATATTTTTTCCGGCATAAGACTATTCCAGTCTTTGATGCCTCACTTTCTGTTTGCGTCCTCCATTTAAGTGAAAAGAGTATTCACTATGGTCCGGAAGCCAATAACATTCTTTTTTTACCATAACAACCAAAGTATATAAAATGGACTTTTTATTGGATTTCATCCTTCATATCGATCAATATATGGTTATGATTGTGCGTGATTATCATGCTTGGACGTATGCCATTTTGTTTTTTATAATCTTCTGTGAAACCGGATTAGTGGTCACTCCTTTTCTTCCCGGTGATTCTCTACTCTTCGTCGCAGGAGCTATTTCTGCCTTACCTGACATGCCTATCAGTGTGCATATACTCGTTATCATTTTATTTGCCGCTGCCGTATTAGGCGATTCCTGCAATTACATGATCGGACATTTCTTCGGTCGAAAGCTTTTTAATAATCCCAATTCCAAGATATTCAAACAAAGCCATCTGGAGAAGACACACGAGTTTTATAAGAAAAATATGGTGGGAAAACAATTATTCTTGCCAGATTCGTCCCGATAGTACGCACGTTTGCTCCCTTCGTAGCAGGAATGGGAAAGATGAACTATTACTATTTTATGATGTATAATTTAGCGGGTGGTGCGGCTTGGGTCGGCATATTCTGCTACGCCGGTTATTTCTTCGGAGACCTTCCGTTTGTACAAGAGAACTTGAAACTGCTGATCGTTGCCATCATATTCATCTCTATATTGCCTGCAATCATAGAGGTAGTACGGGCCAAACTAAAGTCTTAAAACGCCAAACTATAATCTGTATTCATTTGTTACTAATATAAATAGAGAAGAAAAAACAATTTAAAGTTTTTACACTTATGAAAAATTCTTTTTTTAGCCGGTTTACTCCAAAGGAGCCCAAATTTTTCCCATTGCTGAAACAACTTTCAGAAGTACTTTGTAAGGCATCCGTTGTTTTAACAGAAAGCTTGCAACATGACTCACCAACAGAACGTGCAGACTACTACAAGAAAATCAAAGAGCTGGAACGTGAAGGGGACAAACTGACGCATCGGATTTTTGATGAATTGGGCACTACATTCATCACTCCTTTCGACCGTGAAGATATTCATGACTTAGCTTCCTGCATGGATGATGTCATCGACGGAATAAATAGTTGTGCCAAACGAATCTCTATTTACAATCCCCGTCCTATCTCGGAGAACGGCAAAGAATTGAGCCGTTTGATTCAGGAAGAAGCGACCTACATCTGTAAAGCCATGGACGAACTTGAAACATTCCGTAAGAAACCGACTCTTCTCCGGGAATATTGCTCAAGATTACATGAAATCGAGAATCAGGCAGATGACGTATATGAATTCTTTATCACCAAGCTATTTGAAGAAGAAAAGGATTGCATTGAACTTATCAAAATTAAAGAAATCATGCATGAACTGGAGAAAACAACCGATGCCGCAGAGCATGTAGGCAAGATTCTGAAAAACCTGATTGTAAAGTACGCATAAAGTAAGCCGGAACACATGGAATTATTAGTGACTATCATTATTCTGGCTCTGATATTCGATTATATCAACGGCTTTCACGATGCAGCAAACTCAATAGCTACAATCGTATCTACCAGGGTGCTTACACCCTTTCAAGCTGTACTATGGGCTGCTTTCTTCAATTTCGTTGCTTTTTTCATTGCCAAATACATCATAGGCGGATTCGGTATTGCCAATACAGTATCCAAAACGGTAGTAGAACAATATATCACTTTACCTATTATATTGGCAGGAGTGATAGCAGCCATCACCTGGAACCTGGTGACATGGTGGAAAGGTATCCCGTCTTCATCCTCACATACGCTTATCGGAGGATTTGCAGGAGCTGCCATTATGGCAAACGGGTTTGAAGCAATTCAACTTAATATCATTCTTAAAATTGCAGCTTTCATCTTTCTGGCTCCGTTTATCGGAATGGTGATTGCTTTCGGTTTCACTCTGTTTGTGCTTTATATCTGCCGGCGCGCACATCCTCATACAGCTGAAGTCTGGTTTAAGAGGTTGCAGCTCGTTTCTTCCGCCCTCTTCAGTGTGGGACATGGATTGAATGATTCACAAAAAGTAATGGGTATTATTGCCGCTGCCATGATAGCCGCTCATTCTATGGGATTGGGCATGGGTATCAACAGCATCAATGACCTTCCCGACTGGGTTGCTTTTTCGTGCTTCACCGCTATCTCACTCGGCACCATGTCCGGAGGTTGGAAAATAGTAAAGACAATGGGAACCAAAATCACCAAAGTAACCCCATTGGAAGGAGTAATTGCCGAAACAGCCGGTGCTTTCACTCTCTACATTACGGAAATGCTGAAAATCCCCGTTAGTACTACGCATACTATCACAGGTGCAATCATCGGAGTAGGTGCAACCAAACGCCTCTCTGCCGTTCGCTGGGGAATAACAAAAAGCCTCATGACTGCCTGGATTCTTACAATTCCGGTCAGTGGACTCTTGGCAGCAACTATCTATTATATTGTTTCCCTCTTTTTGTAGAGGAAAACAATATAATGAATAATTGACTGCCGACACTCTCGCAAAAGCAAAGAGCTGAACATCCATGTCCCTTGGCTCTTTTCTGTCTAACTATCAGGAATATAAAAATGAATAAATCCATCACTAAATGTCACATTTGCCAACTTTGATTGCCGACCTTGCGCTGATATTAATATCGGCCAGTGTAATAACCTTGCTGTTCAAATGGATGAAACAACCTTTAGTCTTAGGTTACATCATTGCCGGATTACTAGCGGGGCCTTATATAAATATTTTCCCCACCGTGGGAGATATCGAAAATATCAATATATGGGCGGAAATAGGCGTTATATTCCTGCTCTTTGCACTTGGACTGGAGTTTAGTTTTAAAAAGCTCATGAATGTAGGTTCCACAGCTTTTATTACGGCCACCACCGAAGTCGTCAGTATGTTGCTCATAGGTTTTCTGATAGGACAATTGTTAGGATGGGGTACAATGAATTCCATCTTTCTTGGGGGAATGTTGTCTATGTCGTCTACCACAATTATTATCAAGGCCTTTGATGATTTGGGGTTACGCAACCAGCGTTTCACGGGCATCGTATTCGGTACTCTGGTAGTGGAAGACCTGATTGCCATTTTAATGATGGTACTTCTTTCTACAATGGCGGTAAGTCAGGACTTTGTGGGTGAAGACTTATTGATTAGTGTTCTCAAAGTCGTTTTCTTTTTAATCCTGTGGTTTCTCATCGGTATTTTCGTTATTCCGGCTTTTCTTAAAAAAGCAAAGAAGCTGATGAATAATGAGACGCTTTTGATTGTTTCAATCGGTCTTTGTCTGGGAATGGTGGTATTGGCCACCTATACAGGCTTTTCAACGGCGTTAGGTGCATTTATCATGGGATCTATTCTTGCCGAAACCATCGAAGCCGAGCACATCGAACATATCATACAACCGGTAAAAGACCTCTTCGGAGCTATTTTTTTCGTATCAGTCGGTATGCTGGTGAATCCGGCTGTATTGGTAGAATATGCCTGGCCTGTTATCATCATTACTCTGGTTACCATTATCGGTAAAGCCATTTTCTCTTCATTTGGCGTACTCTTATCCGGAGAACCGCTGAACACTTCTATCAAATCCGGATTCAGCCTGGCACAAATCGGAGAGTTTGCTTTCATCATTGCCGGACTGGGTGTTTCGCTCAAAGTGCTCGATCCGTTTATTTCACCTATTATTGTGGCTGTATCTGTTATCACCACTTTCACGACTCCTTATTTTATCCGTTTAGCCAACCCTTTTGCCGAATGGCTTTACAAAATATTGCCTACTAAAGTACAGGAGACATTAGATCGTTATGCTTCCGGCAAGAAGACCATGAACCACGATAGTGACTGGAAGAAATTACTAAAAAACATGATTGGCAGGGTTATTATTTATAGCGTATTGCTCACTGCTATCTGGCTGCTGTCTATACAAATCATTTATCCCGCCATCAGTGAAATGTTTGCTCCTGTTACCCTATGGATTAAGCTGGTGATGTGTCTGGGCACTCTTTTGCTTATGACTCCTTTTTTGTGGGCACTCATCTCCAACAAATACAACTCTTCCGAATTATTCCTGAAGCTATGGAGAGATGAGAATTACAATCACGGACGACTGGTTTCTCTCGTTCTAGGCCGTGTATCTGTTGCTCTTTTCTTTATCACTAGCGTAGTTATCAGCTATTTCAAGCTGAACTGGGGAATAAGTGTGATTATTGCCATAGCTGTTGTGGCACTGATTCTTATTCTTAGGGAAGACCTCACGCAATATTCACGATTGGAAACGAGATTCCTAGCCAATCTTAACCGACGGGAAGAGGTTGCTAAAAAACGACACCCGCTAAAAACAAGTTTCAATAGCGAGTTCAATGACAAGGACCTTGATTTGACGTCTGTCGTGGTATCGCCTTATTCCGATTACATCGGCAAGTCTTTAGGAGAACTTTCATTCAGGCAAAATTTTGGAGTGAATGTGGTTGCAATCACGCGTGGTGATTTGAATATATACATTCCGAAAAGTTCTGAACCTATTTATCCGCAGGATAAACTGACTGTAGTCGGTACGGATATGCAATTGCAGGAGTTCAGAAATAGAATAGAAGATGTAAAAAACACAATAGATACGGATGCAGTAGATAAAAAGATGACGCTCCACTCTTTCACTGTAGATGATGAATTCCGTTTCTTAAATAAAACCATTGCACAGTCTCATTTGGGAGAAAAGTACGACGGTATCGTTGTGGCTATTGAACGGAATAATGAATTGATCCCTCTGGATAAAGATACGGCTTTCCAATTAGGAGATCTCGTTTGGATTGTGGGTAACCGCGAGAAGATTAGAGAAATACAGTATCTGACGTAATTGGAATTGGCTACTTACAAAACGGAAAAGTATAAAAACGAGAAAGCATGCTTAATAAAATAGCTTCTATGTTTCTAATACCACATACTGTAATAAAGTCCGGGGGCGAATAAACCACATTATATATAAAACAAAAGAGAGCTGTAAACATTTAATCTACAGCTCTCTTATTTTGATTTATTGTATATTCAGCGATCTTTACTTCACTTCCTCAAAATCAACATTATCTCAGTATGAGCAACTTGCGTACACGTGTTGCAAATATAACGCCAATCTGAAAATAAGCATCCATAAGCAACACACGCTCTTGTTCACAAAAGTACGATTTTTATTCATAAACAACGAGATGTAAACGCATAAAAATCAAAAGAAAGCGATATTTTTAACAGATTCTTCGGTTTTATCCTTACCTTTGTATTCTATATTGAGTTATTGTATCTGAATAATAAAATCAGTTACATCAATAAGAAAAATAGGAAGAACTCGATTAACAATATAAAACATAGTAAGATGAGAAGATTTGTAACATTCACTATTGTATTTTTATGTGCAACAATAGGGCTTGCCCAAACGAAACAAAGTAACCAACAAGCCCCCAAAGATTCAGTTTTAAATAGAATTGATAGCCTTGTTCAAATAACGAATGCTTGGTTAGAACAAATAGAACTTGACCATTCTCTGAAACAACGTTATAAATTATATCAGACAGAAAACATATACACCCTACTTCAATTAGATACTAAAACAGGAATGATAGAACAAGTTCAATGGTCTTTAGATTCAGAAAACGAAGGTAGCGTAACTATAAATAATGATGACTTGAATTATGGATTTGGTCATGGCTCTGGAAGTTTTGAACTATATCCCACAAAAAATATGTATCAGTTTATTCTACTGGACAAAACAAGTGGAAGAAAATGGCATGTTCAATGGGGGATGAAAACAAAGGAACGTTGGATTAGAAGAATTTATTAGTATTTTCACAAAAGTGACATCTAAAAGTTATCTATAAAAACAGTAGATGTCTCTAAACAATAAGAAAACTATGCAGATACATAACAATACATTGATAACAGAATGCTCGGCTTACGATTTCAAGGAAATGTTGGAGCGTAAGAAAGTGAAGTCGTGGCTTAAATCCGTGTCGGCTTTCGCTAATACGGATGGTGGCAGTTTGTTCTATGGAGTGAATGATGACGGCGTAATTGTAGGGTTGGAGAATCCACAAGCCGATGCTGATTTTATCAGTGAAATGATAAAGGCAAGACTTGACCCTGTTCCGGAAGTTCAACTTATTCCGATAGAACACGAAGAGCATACCCTGCTTGAAGTGAAAGTAAAGACAGGAACGCTTACACCTTATTATTACTATCAGGATGGAACACGTACCGCATATATACGAATTGGCAATGAAAGTGTGGAGTGTAATTCGCAACAACTTCTTTCATTGGTATTGAAAGGTACGCACATGACATGGGATTCTCTTCCTACCCAAGTGGATGCCAGCAAACATTCTTTCATCATCCTTGCCAATACCTTCCGTGAGCAAACCCATCAAGAATGGAACGACAAGTATCTGGAATCATTCGGACTAGTAACTCCTGACGGCAAACTGACCAATGCAGGATTGCTGTTTGTGGATAATTGCACGGTATTTCAATCGCGTATTTTCTGCACCCGTTGGACTGGACTCTATAAGGATGATGCCATCAGTTCCGTAGAACATCGGGCTAACCTTGTGCTGCTCTTAAAATATGGTATGGATTTCATCAAAAACTATACCATGAGTGGCTGGGTGAAGATGCCAAACTATCGCCTTAACCTCCCCGACTATTCCGACCGCGCCATCTTCGAAGGATTGGTAAACCACCTTATCCATCGAGATTACACCATGATGGGCGGTGAAGTACATATTGACATTTACGATGACCGAGTAGAACTAGTATCACCTGGTGCCATGCTTGACGGCACACAGATTCAAGACCGTGACATATACAAAGTGCCGTCCATGCGCCGCAACCCTGTCATTGCAGATATGTTCACACAATTGGACTATATGGAGAAACGTGGTTCCGGCTTACGCAAAATGCGAGAGCTTACAGAGAAGCTACCCAATTTCCTACAAGGCAAAGAACCACAATATCAAACGGAAGCGACTTCTTTCTACACCACATTCTATAATCTGAACTGGGGTGACAATGGAAGAATACCTGTTGAGGAAGTGGCTAACAGGGTAAACAGTACCCTCGAAAAGTACCCTGAAAACGAAGAAAGTTCGGTGGAAAAGTTCGGTGGAAACAGCAAAAGTTCGGTGAAAACCTTTGGTAATACGCAAGAAAGTTCGGAGAAAGGTTCGGAGATAATCCCAAAAGGTTCGGAGAAAAAGTTCGGAGATTCGAAAAACAAATCTAAAAGCATTGGGAAAACCACACAAAAGATTATTGATTTCGTCATTTCCGACCCATCAATGTCTGCAGAAGCAATGGCCTATAAAATAGGAATAAGCTCCCGAGCCGTAGAAAAACATATTTCAAAGCTTCGTTCTATGGGAATTTTGTCTCGTGAAGGAGCAGATCATGGTGGCTATTGGCGCATTATTGTTAACCCTCAAACTGAGCAATAAAACTATGGAGACATCTTTCATACCATTCAGTGTAATAATTGCCGTTTTGATTATCGCCTTTTTGTTTGCCTCTTTGCCACAGGTAAACCATAAAA
>OBKF01000942.1_pt1 | contig 7729 bp, 5 predicted proteins | sample 1481561 | NCBI WGS metagenome assembly OBKF01 (sample SAMN00265068, study PRJEB22529) | human gut metagenome
CAGCATGATGTTCATGATGCCGATGCCGCCCACGAGCAGGCTCACGGCCGCCACTGCGGCGAGCAGCGTAGTCATGATCTGCGTGGTGGATGCCACCTTGGCGGCGATCTCCGCCGTGTCCAGAATCTGGAAGTTGTCGTCATCGCCGTCGGAGAGGCTGCGCCTCTCGCGCATGAGCTCCGTGACGGCATCGCGCAGGCGGTCTCGGTCCGACTGCGGATTCACCGAAACCAGAAGGGCGCCGACTCGGTTCTTGCCGAGGATGCGGCGTTGGAGCGTCTTGATCGGCATGACGAGCAGGTCGTCCTGATCGCCGCCCATGGCGGCCGTACCCTTGGTCTTGAGAAGGCCCACGACCCTGCACGAGAAGCTTCCCGTGCGGATGGTGCGTCCGATGACCTCCGCTCCTTCGCCGAAGAGCTCCTTCTGAATGGTGCCGCCGATCACGCAGACGGCGGCACTCGACTGCATTTCGCCCTGCTCGAAGGTGCGTCCGTCGACGATTTCGCGGTTGTCGATCGTAAAGTAGTTGTTGTCCGTGCCGATCACGCTCGTCTGCCAGTTGCGCCCGTTGGCCACGACCGTCATGGTCTTGGAGGCCTGAGGCGCCACGGCGACGATGCCCGCGATCTGGCGCTTGAGCGCATCGGCGTCCTCGAGCGTGAAGTTCGGCGCGCCCACGCTCTGGCCCGGCCCCATGCGAAGACCGGGACGCAGCATCAGCTGGTTGTTGCCGAAGGACTCGATCTGCGTGCGAATAGCCTGCGAGGCCCCGTTGCCGACCGTCACCATCGTGATCACGGCCATGACGCCGATCACGACGCCGAGCACGGTGAGCAGGCTTCTGAGCGGATTTCGACTGATCTGGCGCACGGCCAGCACGAATGCATTCCCGATCATGACGCGGCCTCCGTCTTGCTGTCGCTGATGAGCAGGCCGTCCCTGAAGACAAGGTGGCGCTTTGCGTAGCGGGCCATGTCGGGCTCGTGCGTGACGAGCACGACCGTGATGCCGTCCTCGGCGTTGAGGGCCGAAAGAAGCGCCATGATCTCCTCGCTTCGCGCCGTGTCAAGACTGCCCGTCGGCTCGTCTGCGAGAAGCAGCTTCGGGCGCGTGACGATGGCGCGCGCAATCGCGACGCGCTGCTGCTGTCCGCCCGAGAGCTCCGCCGGCGTATGGTGCTCCCAGTCCAGCAGGCCTACGCGGTCGAGCGCGGCCCGCGCCAGCTTGCGGCGCTCGGAGGCGCCCATGCCGCGGTAGAGGAGCGGAAGCTCCACGTTCTCAAGCGCCGTCGTTCTGGCGAGAAGATTGAAGCCCTGAAAGACGAAGCCGAGGTACTTGCGCCGCAGGAGCGCACGCTGGTCGCGCGACAGGCTCTCGACGTGCATTCCGCTGAAGAGATACGCGCCCGCCGTCGGGCTGTCGAGCGCGCCGATGATGTTCATGGCCGTCGACTTGCCCGAGCCCGACGCGCCCATGATGGCGACGAATTCGCCCTCGTCAATCGAAAAGCTCACGCCGCGCAGGGCCTCGAAGGCCGCCTCGCCCGTGCCGTAGCGCTTGCGGATGTCGACGAGTTCAACTAGTGGCTGTCCCATTGCGTCTCCTCAGGCGCCCTTCTGTTGGTCGACGACGACCTTGTCGCCCTCGGCGATGTCGCCCGAGACGATTTCGGTCTGCATGCCGTCGGTGAGACCCGTGACGACGTCGACGCGCACGGGCTTGCCGTCACGCAGCACGTAAACGGTCCTGCTCGCCTGGCCGTGCTGGGCAATCTCCTTGACCTTCTTGCTGGCGGCGCCGTGGGGCGGCCCCGGCATCATGGCATTCATCTTCGGCTTGTCGCTCTCCGATGCGGCCTTGGGACGGAAGCGGAAGGCGGAATTGGGGACAAGGAGCACGTCCTGCTTGTCGGCCGTCGAGATCGTGGCCGAAGCCGTCATGCCGGGGCGCAGCTGCATCTGCTGGTTGTCGACCTGAAGATAGGCCGTGTAGGTCACCACGTTCTCCGTCGTCGTGGCGCCGTAGGAAACCTTGGTCAGTTCAGCGGGGAAGCGGCGGTTCGGATAGGCGCTCACCGTAAAGTAGGCCTTCTGCCCCTGCTTGACGACGCCGATGTCGGCCTCGTCGACGGACACCTCGAGCTCAAGCTGACTCAGATCGGTGGCGAGCGTCAGCAGCTCGACCGCCTGCAGGCTTGCCGCCACCGCATAGCCGGGCTCGACCGAACGGGCGAGCACCACGCCGTCGATGGGAGACTTGATGTCGGCCTTGGAGAGATCGTTCTCAGCCGTCTGGAGCGAGGCCATGGCGTCGGCGATGTTCGCATCGGCCACGGCGACCGCCGCGCGCGCCGTGTCGACGGACGCGGCCTGCGTCTCAAGCTCGGTCTTGCTCGGCATGGTGCCCTTGGAGAGACGATTGAGCTCCTGCATGCGCTTGAGCTTGAGCTCCGCCTCCCTCAGGCTCGCCGCACTCTGCCTGCGGCTGGCCTCCGCGCTTCGCAGCGAAGCCCTGTTCTGAAGCACCTTCGCCTCCAGATTGCGCTTGTCAAGCACGATGAGGCTCTGGCCCTCCTTGATCTCGTCGTTGACGTCGACGTTTACCTCGCGCACGATGCCCGAAAGCTCGGAACCGAGCGAGACGGTGCGCACAGGTGCGAGCGTGCCGTCCGCGGACACGCTGACGTGCACGTCCCCGCGCTCGACGGCCTCGGTCACGTACTTGACGGCGTTGGTGTTCTGCGTGCCCTGATACCAGTACCAAGCGCCTGCCACGAGCGCGGCCAGAACTCCGCCCGCCGCCCAGAGGACATAGCGCGAGCGGCTTTCATCCTTGAGCAGAAGCTTCGTGCGGTCGTTGTTTTCTTGTTCGGTCATCTTGCACTCTCCTGTGCCTTCCAGGCGCCGCCCAGGGCGCGGTAGAGCTTCACGTGCTGAAGGGAAAGCTCCGTCATGTTGTTCGTCACGCTCTCCCTCAGGGTGAGGAGGCGCTGCTGTGCTTCAAGAAGCATCGAATAGTCGCCGATGCCCGACCTGTATTCGAGCCCCGTGAGCTCGTAGGTCTTCTCCGTGTGCTGAAGGGCCGTCCTGAGAAGCGCCGTTCGGTCCTGTGCGGACCGGATGCCGTTGAGGGCGTTGTCCGTCTCCTCAAGCGCCTTCACGATGACGGATAGGTAGTTCGCCTTCGCCTTGTCCAGCGATGCGGCGGCCCTCTCCTCCTGTGCGGCCAGACTGCCCCAGTTGAGCACGGGCATGGACAGCGCGCCGATCAGGGACGCGATGCCCGTGCCGCTCGCGCCGAGGGCGCCGAGCGTCGCGGCCTGCGTGCCGAGCGAGCCCGAGAGCGACAGCGTCGGGAAATAGCTTTCGCGGGCGCTCCTGAGATCGGCGCCTGCAGACAGAAGAGAGGCCTGCGCGCTGCGGATGTCAGGACGCTTCATCAGCGTCTCGGCGGGAATCGAGGCGGTCAGGCGAATCGGCGCCTGAGGTACGGAACCCGTGCCCAGATCGAGCTTGTCGGCGGGAATCGTCGTCAGGCGGGCCAGTGCGTTTCGATAGGTGGCTTCGGTCGCCTTCAGCTGAGGAATCGCGGCTCGGGCGGAGGCGACCTGCGAAAGCGCGTCCTCGGCCTCCGAGGCGCTGCTCAGGCCTGCGCCTGCACGCCAGCCCGCGATCTCGGCGCTTTCCTCGTAGTTCCTGACGGTGTCCTCGGCGATCTGCAGGAGAACCTGCGTCGAACGCAGGTTGATGTACGCCTGAGCCGTCTCGGCCTCGACGAGCGCCTGCGCATCGGCAACGGAGATTTCGCTCGCGAGCGCCTCATAACGTCTGGCGGTCTCGTTGGAGAGATCCGCACCCGCGAGGTTCCACGACCACTTCATGTCGGCGGAGGCCGAGAAACTGTCGCTCGAACCGCCGTCGGCATGGCGGTGCGAAGCGTCGCCACCGATCGTGGCCTCGGGAAAGAGCGCATGCTGCGCCTCCGACAGGCCCGCTCTGGCCGTACGCAGTGATGCGAGCGCTGTGAGCACGTCGGCATTTGCGCTTCTGGCCTTCTCAACGAGCGCCGATAGCTTCGGATCGTTCCAGGACTGCCAGAATTCGGCGGGGTCGGCAGGCGCCTGAGTCTCAATCGAGAAGCTCCAGGCCCCGGGAGCCGCCTCCTCGGCCATGGTCTTCATGTCCGGCATCTGCACTGCGCAGCCAGAGAGGAACAGCGCGCCGATCAGCAAGCCCAGGACAGACCTCTTCATCGTCAACGGATTCGTCATTGTTTTTCTGCTGTATCCGGTCTTTGGGAAATTTGAACGAGAATCATAAACGGTTGAGATCCTCACTTTCATTCTCCTACAGACCACAACGGCGTTCCACAGGCTTCGGGTAAATAGGGCGATCTCATGAAACTCACTAAACACTTCCCCTATGCCCTTCGGAGAAGTACGTTGGAGTGGGTTTACTTGACTTGAAGTTCCTTCGGACGGGTGGCCGCAGCTAGGGCGCTTTCCTGTACAAAAGTATCCAAGTACTCTCCAGCCAATCTGGGGTTGTTCTGCAAGCTGCGGATAATCGACGAAACAGAAGTTCGTTCCGTCATTTCACCGGCCTTAATCTTGCGACGACGCACCAGTTCGATGATCGCCAACGCCATTTTGTTCAGTTGAGTCATGTTGGTGACGTAATTGGCGTTTTTGGCTTGCATGGCGTCTTGCCCAAAATCCACGTCCAAAACGTGGTGCAGGCCATTTTCAATTCCCCAGTGATTTCTGACGGCGCGCTGAACGTTGCGCACGATTTCTGGACAGAGAGGGCTGAGCGAGGTCAGGTAATAGCGCGTTTGCGTTGTCGTCTCTGCCTCAACCTTCTTTTCCTCTTTATCGCAGGCCTTGTTCATAGCCATCTGAGCCTTGGTTAAGGAAACGGTCCTCTGGGATACCTGTTTGACAATGCTCCCATATTCAATTCCGAACCAACGCTTTTTGATTGGTGCAGAAAGCAAGTGACCAGGAAGCACGTACGTCGTTCTGACCTCGACACGTCCGTGTCCGCGATCTTTCTGAGTTCCGACCAAGACCTCAGCCTCGTGCATTTCAAACAAGTCCTGAACTTCTGTAGCAGTCTGGCTCTGATTCATTTTCAGAGCCGTGCAGTAATCGGCACGAGCCGCGCACATCAAGGTCTCCAGAAGCTTTCGCTCGCAGTGCATGGCGTCACCGGTGACAATCGTGCCGGACAAATCCAATCGCTGAGCAAGTTTCAAAGCTGCTGGTTTCTCATTGGATTTGGTGTCGATACGAACCTGACAGAAGGCGATCCCGGTCTCCGTGCTGTAGAAAGACAGCATCTGATGTTGGCGATCGAGTTCAGTTCGGGAGGCACGAACTACCTGGCCGTCAATCGCTACGACGTCCTTATCCACCCCTCTTTGATTCGGCAACGGCAGAAGAGGAAAGATGAGTTCCTGGTAAAGAGTTTGAAACTGCTCCGGATCAACCAATTGCATGAGGCGGTTTATAGTGGCAATTGAAGGATTGGATTTGGGAAAGTCAATCCCCCAACGTTCCTGGAGCAGGGGACGGTTATTTTCCCAATATTCGGCAATCTGCTTGCTGCCGTTGCATCCCCCCATAGCGGCAAGAATGGAAACGTCCAAGGTCACCGGCAAGCCATAAATCACTTTGGTCTGCTGCCGTTGGTCGTCCAATTGCTTCTCAGCTCTATCGGAAATTTCCAGAATGGCGCTGGCGACGATCTTTCGAACGGGTGACTGCTTGCGCAGAATTTCATGAACCTCCCCCGTTTCGGGATCGATTTCTCCGATCTTTTTCGAGCCGACCGGGACATTGAAGCGCTTGGCCGGATCGTAGTAGCTCACGCGTCGATAGAGATCGACGCGTCCGGTGCGCTTGTCCTTCTTCTTGTAGGTATCCAGGACGAGTTTCTCCCTGACGCTTGCAGGAAGATTTTTTCTAACAAGAACACCCTCGAAAACGAAAGTCATGGCGCACCTCTTAAAGTCGTATTTAGCTCTTAGATTATACCATACGAGCTAAACGATGGCAAGTGAAACATCCCTGAAAGAAAGGTGAGTTTTCAAAAAATTAAGGCGACCTCATGTCATTCATGAGATCGCCCTAGGAGACGGACAACAATGGCCAAAGTCATACCGATCGTGCGAATCGTCGACGACGATGAAACCTTCTGCATGTCGCAGAAGATGTTTCTTCAGGCGATGGGATGGTTCGTGCTGATCTACAACAGCGCGAAGACCTTTCTTGAGGACGACGATCCCTCGCAGCCGGGCTGCCTCATTCTCGACATGCGCATGCCCGAGATGACGGGGCTTGAGTTGCAGACGGCGCTCGTCGCCCGCGGCGCGCCGCTGCCGATCATCTTTCTCACGGGGCACGGCGACGTGAACATGGCCGTGCATGCGCTGCAGCACGGGGCCTTCGACTTCCTGCAGAAGCCCGTCGATCCCGAGAAGCTGAACGAGGTCGTCTCACGCGCGGTCGAGCATTCGATCGCGCTCCACGAGCAGACGAGGAGCGAGGAGATGATCCGCGCGCTCTACGACTCGCTCACCGCCCGCGAGCAGGACGTGGTGAAGCTCGCCGCCATGGACATGAGCAACAAGGACATCGGCGAGAAGCTCTTCATTTCGCTTCCCACGGTCAAGATGCACCGCAGCAGCGCCTTCACGAAGCTCGGCGTCAAGAGCGCCCTTGAGGCCTACTGGATGCTCGAGACGATCGGCGTCGTCGAAAAGGGCGCGGGCAGGAGCAGGGACTGAGGATCCGATCATGACGTTCGCCCGCAGCAAGAGCAAGGAAGGACCCGACCGCCTGAGGCGCAGGTTGCTGGTGGCAGGCGCCGCAGCGGCGCTCTGCCCCGCGCACGCGCTTGCCGGCCACAGGGAGGACCTGCAGCAGGACTGGGACGTGATCGTGATCGGCACGGGCATGGCCGGCCTCACGGCCGCGGTCTCCGCCAGAGAGGCGGGTGCCGTGCGCGTGCTGCTTCTTGAAAAGGGGCCGCTCGTGGGCGGGCACACGCTCTATGCGGCGGGCTCCGTCGCCGTGCTGAGTCCGAGGCGTCAGGCGCCCATCGGCTTCACGGACTCCGTGGAGCTCTGGATCCAGGACGCGATCAAGGCGGGCGGCACGGTCCTGAGACCGCACATCACCCGCATTGCGACCGAGTCCGAGGCGGCCGTCGACTGGCTCGAGGGGCTCGGTCTCGTCATGACGCGCACCGCCTATCAGGCCGTGGGCGACATGCATCCGCGAAGCGTGACGGCGCTCGGTCTTGCCGCAGGCCGCCGCTTCGTGATCGCGCTTCACGAGAACGCAAGAATGCTCGGCGTGACGACGGCGCTCAACACGCGCGCCGTGCGGCTCGGCAGGGCCGAGGAGGACGGACTCGTCAGGGTTGTGGTAAAGCGCACGCTGCCCGGCGGCGAAGTGAGGGACGAGGTGCTCCGCGCGGGCGGCATCGTGATCGCCACGGGCGGCTTCACGGCCGACGTGGGCAGGCGCCTGCTCTACGACGATCGTCTCACGGTCGACGTGCCTACCACGGCCAATCCGCAGGGACTTTATTTCGACGGTGCCACGGGCGATGGGCTCGACCTGGGCGCCATGGTGGGCGGCCACACGGTCGGGATGAGCAACATCATCCTGCTGCCCTACGCGGGCGGGCGTCTTCTCGACTACGTGGGCGGGGACATC
>OBKF01000943.1_pt1 | contig 7720 bp, 9 predicted proteins | sample 1481561 | NCBI WGS metagenome assembly OBKF01 (sample SAMN00265068, study PRJEB22529) | human gut metagenome
TGGAACAGCGGTCGGGGGATGAGTGAGCGCAGCCGCCGAAACCGCCAAATCCCTAACCCATCCCTAACGGGGAAACTTCCGCATTTTCTCCGTTTCTATCGGTGCCGTTGTCGGCCACTCCTGATCGCATGTCTACGCTGTGTAGGTTGTGAAGCAGGATTTCTCTGGCTATAAGTCAATCTTTGACCTATCTTAAATTCAATAGAGCGTCCACCAGTATTCAAACACTTTGCGATACTGGTTGCCCTTCTTCGATAGGCCGAAATACTTACGGACCTTTCGATTGGATCTTCGCTTCAGGTACTGTTGACGATCGCTGGACTTCATATACTGAATGTGCAGTCCGGAATGAAGTAATGTTCTTGATCCCTCATAGTCTCCCTTGATATACCCCATGTTTGGTGCATACCTGCTGTGCTGAATCAAAAACAGAAGATGGTCTGAGTGCCTGACACACTGGGTGCGGCGATATTGGCGGCCGGAACGTCGGCCGCATCCGGGCTCGTTTTTAGTAGATCCCAAGATCTCGGCGATCCGCTTGTTTAACTCTTGCTCTGTCATAAGTCTTCCTGCTCTGTACGGTTCGGGTGATTGGGTTGACCCCGTGCCAGGAGCCACGCTGTTTCGCGTGGTATTCCCGCTGGGCTTTCTTACTGCGTTTGTCCAATGGAACCAACTGCGTCACAGCTGATCATCTCCTTTTTTGTCTTGGTATAATCACCCCAGAGGGCATGGCACAGTGATAGCCAGTTGATATGCTGATAGCACTATGGGTGTTTCAATCATGGACTCTTCTATAACAATCTCATTACAAATGGCAAAAATCGCTTGCTATTTCAGAACATATCAGGTATGCTAAAGTACTCCGCTGAGGCGGAGATCATCCTGATGAATGGAGGCGATCCATATGTCCATGATTCAGTTTCCTGTCATCGATCCCGTGGCTACCGGGGCGAATATCTGCCGGCTCCGGAAGGATCGCGGCCTGACAGTCCGAGATCTCCAGCACTATTTCGGATTTGAGGAGCCGCAAGCCATCTACAAATGGCAGCGGGGCCAGAGCCTTCCCAGTGTAGATAACCTCTATGCACTGAGCGCTTTACTCCAGGTGCCGATGAACGAGATCATCATCTCCGCTTCTCATATCGTTTCTTGGGAGCAGCAGGCAGCCGCCTGCTGCTCAGGTCTTTTTATGGGGACATTTCTTCAGGTACAGTGGGCATGGCAGAATTTCAAAACCGCTTAGATCCTTATCCGCTTGTGCCCATAGGCCTACCGCGATCCTGCTGGGCGGCCGCAGCCCTTGGGTGAACAAGCGACTTCATAAATAGAATATCACGCCATTATGGCAAGTATCAGAGAAGCGTAAGGTCGAATCCTGCTTTTGACAATGGATGTGTGTTAGAAATGGCAGTATTTCGGTGGACGAGGATGGAGGCGACTGACGAGCCTTTCACAATGAGTTATGAGCTCATGTTGCATTCATCAGATGCAGTCCATTCTTTGCCGGGGGATGCGCAGCATCATAATTCATCTGCGCCTGAACCGATCATCACCGCCTATCCATTCTGCCACGCCCACCACACCTGAAGGTGTGGTGACGGCATTTATGCAGCCGTACTCTTTTCGATAAAGTCGCTGAGGATGTCCTCAAAGCTATCATTCATGTCAAAGGGCGGCTCATAGGATACCTCGGTGTTGACCAGACACTTGTCCAGGGACATGGAGATCTCGTCGGCCTTGTTGCTGAGCGCCGTGGCCATGCCTCGGATCTTGTTCCGGTCAAAGTCGATGGTGGTGACCTGCGTGGCATCACAGCGGTAGGAGACCTGGTTTCCCTCGCCGTTGAATCGGAAGCCGGAGCCTCCGCCGGCAATGGTCTTTTCACTGTTGCGGAGCATGGTCATGTGACGAAATACCTCAGCCAACTCCTGACGCTGCCGGTTCAGGCCCACCTCGCTGTCCATATCCAAATCCAATGCGTTCTTGGCGGCGTGGATAGCCCGGCACAATTTCTCCCGCTCCTCCAGCAGGGACATGAGGAAGGCGGCTACCTCGTTGGCGTGGCCGGCATACTCGCTGGGAGCCGCTTCCTCTACTACGGCATCCTGAGTATCGGACATGACCTTGCTCCGAAGATGTGTGGTCTTGACCTTGACGATATTGCGCCGGTCCTGAAGGATGGCAGTGGCCTCACACATCAGGCCTTTCAGTTTATTCTGGAATCGAAACGCATCTTTCATATTCATGGATCATACCTCCTCATATCACTCCCCGGCGGAACGATTCGATGGGTCAAGCATACTCCAAACTCGATCAGTTGTCATTGAACTGCTGGTTGAATATGGACAGGCATGCTTTTTGTGCTTGCCTGTGATAAACAAGGAAGTGGACTTTATTGCTACTAATGCAGAGGAGAAACGGTATATCCAAGCGACCGAGCCCATGAATAAGCCGACCACCCGCGAGCGGGAACTGGCTCCACCGTGCATAATCCGGGACAACTACGCGCTTTTGTTATGCCCTCTTTTATGGTGTATGGGTTTATTAAAACCGCCTCCGGAATGAAAACCGGAGACGGCTGTATTTGGGTGTCTTATCTCAATGAGATCAAGCATAAGCTGGACTTTTTCGACAAGTTGTGAGTGCATCCTTTCCGGATGCATTCTGACTTTCCATATGGAGATCCCCGGTTATCCCACTCTCTCGAACGGTATCACCTTGCACCGGTTCTCCTCCGGCGGATCGGGCGGTTCCGGTTCTGGCTTAGCCGTAGCTGTTTCCATGAAGCCGCCGATTTTCTCCGCTGCACCTCTTTGCATATCGTTGGTGATGTGCGTATAGGTGTCGAGGGTGAACCCGGCGCTATAGTGGCCCAGCATACTGGACAGTGTCTTCACATCCACTCCGCTGGAGAGGGCCATAGTAGCGAAAGTATGGCGCAGATCATGGAAGCGAACATGCTCCTCGATGCCGGCCTTTGCCAGCAGCTTTCGGTTTATTCTGGATACTGCGTCCGGACTCCAGTAGCCGCCAGTGCGGGGCGACGGGAACAGGATGGGGCTGTCCGGATGCTGTTCATGCTCCCGCGCCAGCAAGGCCACAGCCTGCTGAGATAACGCCACCTTGCGGACGGAGTTCTTGGTTTTCGGCTCCGTCACCACCAGCTCCCCGGCGATGCGGGTGACCTGCTTGCTTACCGAGAGGATGCGGTCCTTCACATTCAGGTCATCCCACCGGAGGGCCAGCAGCTCCCCACGCCGCAGGCCGCTGGACAGCTCCAGGTAGAACATGGGCAGGACACCATACTTCTCCGCCTCGCTGAGATATACCCCCAGTTTCTCCGGCGGGATGATGGTCATCTCCTTTTTCTCCTTGGGCGGGATGCGGCAGTTGTCGCAGGGATTGTAGTGGATGATCCGCTCCTTGACCGCCTGCTTGAGCGCCGAGGAGAGCACCATGTGGATGCGCCGGACCGTACTGCCGGACAGGGTCGCGTTGGTCTGCGTATCAAACCGCTGTACCCGCCCCTTGGCCTTGGAATTGTTGTACATCTGCTGGATCTGGATGGCGGTGAGCCGCTTGAGCTTGACCATCCCGATGGCCGGCACAATGTGGTTCTCGATGATATTCCTGTAGTTCTTGGCGGTGTTGGGGCGGATCACCGGCTTGCTGTAGGTCTCGAACCACAGCCTGCACCACTCCGCCACGGTGTAGTCCTCGTTGTGGTCCATCGGGATGCCCCGGTTGTCCCGGATGGCCCGGTCCAGCTTCTCCCTGCACTCGGCCCGTGTCTTGGCGGACACGCTTTTCTGGATGGCACGGCCGGTGGCGGGGTCGATCCCCAGGGTGTATCTGCCCTCCCAGCGGCCGTTGGGCTTTCTGCGGATGCTGCCCTCGCCGTTTGCTCGTTTCTTTGCCATTGGTTATCCCTCCTTTTGCGACTCGCTAAGAGCCTCGCTTCGCTCGGTTGCTCACATGCATTGCGCCTGCGGGCGCTTACGGCAACACAAACAAATACCACAGAATCCCGGAAATAGCTACTAAAATATTTCCGTCTTTTGAGCCGCCTGCTCCTCAATCCACGCCATGAATTTATCACGGGGGACGATGATGCGGCTGCCCAGGGTGATGGTGGGGAAGTCCTTCCGGTGGGCCACCTCGTAGGCGTGGGCCAGGCCGATGCCCAGCACATCGGCCACATCCTGCACGGTCAGCATCAGGGGAAGCTCGTTGAACGAGTTATACTTGGATCGTTTCATCAGATTCCTTTCTACCCTTCTCGCGGAAGGGATTTTATTCTTTGTTTTGAGGCGCATTTTCTGCGCCGCTCATCCGAAACCTGTTAAAAAGTGCAACGCACTTTTTATAGCACCGCAGGTGCGTCAGGTTTCGCATGAGACGGCGCAGCGTGCATAAGCACGATGCGAGTGTGCGTAGCACACGTGCTTTCTGCTGATCAGCAGAAAGCAGTATTACATGGTCATTTGCGGCCACTGTTCCTCATGGTCGTCCGGCTTGTGGCCCTGGGCGATCTTCTTCTCCCGCAGCTTTTGGAGCCGCTTGCGGTCGATCTGGATGCCGCCGGGGCGGGACTCGGGCAGGGAGTTGTCCTGGAACACCCGGCTCATGTGATAGAGCAGCCGCGTCACCGCCAGCATCACATCGGGCGGGCGCTGTTCCTCCCGGTGGTCCAGAAGGTACCGGGCGTATTCGTTCCCCTGCTCCGCCGACCGGGTCAGCCATTGAACAGCCTGCTCCTCATCCCGGGGCACTTCCTTTCCTGTGAGGTACAGCTTGCCCAGCAGGTACTGGGCACAGGGATTTCCTTGCTCGGCGGAACAGGTGAACCACTCCACCGCGCCCGCCGCATCCTGTTTCGTGTTCTGGCCCTTGAGCAGCTCTTTGCCCAGGCGGTACATGGCCCAGCGGTTTCCACCCACCGCGGCGGTGCGCAGCCAGTCCATACCCTGCGCAGTGTCCCGCACCTCCAGATCGTCCGAGAGGTACAGCTTGGCCAGGGCGTACTGCGCCGCCAGGTGCCCCTGCCGGGCGGCCTGCTCGAACCAATACCGGGCGTTCACCCCGTCGGGTATCAGCAGAGGACCGTCCCGCCAGAGCTTGCCCAGCAGGTATTGAGAATAGCGGTCGCCGCCCTTCGCCAGCTTCTCCAGCTCCGATACCGCGCCGCTCCGCTCCTCCAGCGTCAGTTCTTCATTTCGGATGACCTCCTGCAGCATCCAGTACGCATAGGGCGCATTTTGGAACTGCTCCGGCTCGTCCCGCTGGCCCATATCCTGGTCCTCGAAGGTGACTTGGCCCAGACGCAGCCGCTCCGCTTCCCGGATGACAGCGTTTTTGATCTGCCGGAACTCCTTTTCTTTGGACAGCGGGAGCCGCTCCCGGGGCGTGTCGTGGTAGTAGCCATCCACCTTTCCCTGGAGCAACAGCCACTGGTCGTAGCACTGGCACACGATGGGAAGCCGCTCCATCTGATCCACGATCTCGTCCACCAGCCCCTTGAGCCGCTTGGGAAGATAGCCGTAGGTTTTCTTTCCCTTGACCGTCCCCAGCCCCGCCGTCAGCTCCTGCATGAGCCGCTCGGCCTCTGGGTGGTCGCACAGACCGGCCTGCATCGCCTGCACCAGCTCCAGCATGGCCCGCCGCGCCTGCCGCACCAGCTCGTCCCGGGACACCGACTTTTGCTCGTAGAGGTGAAGCATCTCGTCCCGGAAGATATCGTTGGTCAGCCTGGACTTGATCTGGCGGATGCCCTCTTTGGAGAGGTAGGCTTGTCCGGGTTTGGCCGACCAGGCCATCATGTGGACGTGCGGATGCTCCCCCTCGTCGTGGAAGGCGGCGTACCAGCGGAAGTCCGCAGGCAGTATTTTCATCGCCGCCGCGATCTCGTTGCGGTGGGCGCGGATGAGATTTCTCCACGCTGCGGCGTTGTCGAAGCCCAGACGCGCCGCATCCTCCCGCTTGAGAGAGAGGATGTGCGTCCACACATTTCCGGTGTACTGCTCCAGTTCCTCCATGGCTTTTTCCAGCGACACGCCGTCGCTGTCCCCGAACAGCCCGTGGGAACCCAGCCGCTCCGCCCGGGGCCGGGTGGCGATATACTTCAGATACTGCTCCGACTGTTGGAGCGCGTCCCAGTTGGATTCCAGCGCCAGCGTGAGAAATGCGGAGGCCGCCGCCTTGGTTGGCTTGGCCTGGTAGCTCTCATACTCATAGAGGGTTTTGGTGTCGGGGAAGTCCTTCACCAGCTTGGCGATGAGCTGCTCCTGCCTGCGGGTAGGCGGACGGTCATCCGGCAGGATCTCTACCCGCTCCCGGGTTGCGATGTAGCGGAGGTACCCCGCCGCGCCGCCGGTGCTCTTGATATAGGGGCTTTTCAAGATCAGTCTTGCCATTGGTCACCATCCCAGTTCGGCTCCTCGGCGGCGCGCGCCCGCTTCTCCAGTGAGATGAGACCGTTGGTGGCTTTCACGTTCCGGACGCTCTCCGCCCGTCTGCGCTTCAGATCGTCCCGGTCGATCTCCATCGCATCCGCGATGATCCCGATGACCATATCCAGCTCCACCTCACGGGTGTACTCCCGCCTGGCGATGAGATCCTCCAGCCGCCCCAGCCTGCCGTCCAGCACGGCCAGGAGCGCCGCGGGCAGCAGAGACTGCGTATCCCGCGTTTCCAGATAGTCCACATAAAAGTTGACGGCCTTTTCCACAAACTCGTTTTTGCTCCGGCAGTTGTCCGCGGCGTACCACTGCTCCAGCCTGCGGCTGGTCTCCGGCTTCATCCGCAGCGGCAGCCGCTCCTTCGTTTCGTTACCCATAAAAATCCTCCTTTCATCCAAACAGACATCGGCAAAAAGCCTGCAACACGGGGTTTTGGGGGAAAGCTGACGCCAACGGCCCTTTTTCCGCCCCACAAAGACGCCAGCTTTCGCACCCCCGAAACTGCCCGCACTGCGGGCAGAAGTGACAGCCCAGGCGGCGCTTGCGGCGCCAGGGTTTTATCCTGCTTTCTCCTTCGTCCCCGCATTTTCCTCCACTCCCGGAAGCGATTCGGGAGCCAGCTCTGGAAACGCCCTCGAAAGCGGCCCAAATCCGCCCTCCACGCCCGAGGGGGTGTCTACCCCCGCAGGCTCCCCCAAAGGCGCACACAGGGCGTTCTGGGGGCTTCTGCGGGCGGATTCCGCCAGACGCTCCGCCGCCCTCTGACGGGCGGCATCCTCGTCCAGTTGCCGGAACTGCCGCTCGTAGAACGATTCCATCGCCGCCTGGATGGGGCGGATGGTGTAGAGCAGGTTTCCGTTGAGCGGCCGGCCGTCCTTGCTCCGTATCATGGTCGGCTCGGTGCGGATGAGATCTTTCTCCTCCAGGCTGCGCACATACTTGCTGACCGTGTTTTCGCACATGCCCAGCGCCTTGCCGATGGTCTTGTAGCTGGGCCAGCACTGATAGGTTTCTCTGTTCTCGATGCTCAGCAGGTAGCAGTAGATCGAGATCTCCGGATGACTGAGACCAATGTGAAACACTTCGTTGGGAACCAGAAAATAGTTTTTGCGGGGATCGCGCTTGGGCCACTGTTGAAACTTCATTTTGCACCACCTTTCTTTTTCATCTCCACGGAACGAATTTCTCATTGAGCGCCACCGCGCAGAGCGGTGGCAGACTGACACAGCTTCAAATGTTCACCGCATCTGTTCTCCTTT
>OBKF01000948.1_pt1 | contig 7669 bp, 4 predicted proteins | sample 1481561 | NCBI WGS metagenome assembly OBKF01 (sample SAMN00265068, study PRJEB22529) | human gut metagenome
TGCCACAGGCATTTTTTATATCCAATTATGGATTTGCGGAAAGCGCTAAGGATATGTGTACCACCTTTTATGGAAAAGAAGAAGGCTCGCCAGATATTTATACGGTCTCACCATTATTTACCATTCCGGAAAATGACTTTATTAAATATGAAATGAATTACCGTCAGCTGGGAAAAAGGGCGGCGAAAATGCTGATCCAAAAGGCAGAAGAGACCCGAGGGGAAGAAAAGACAGCAGAAGAGTATACAGCAGAAGAAAGCACAGCAGAAAAAAAAGGACTGTGGGGGGGAATGCCAGAAAGCAGTGAGTCAGAGAACCATGTGAACCGGATGATGGTGGGGGATGGATTCCAGAACTGGTTTGTGAACATCCGGAAACCGGAAAGCTCCCAGCCTTTAAACATTGTAACGCTGGACAGCCCGGAAGCTTACATTATGAAAACATTTTCACGGTTATTTACCCAGAAAACGGGAGTTGATGTAAATGTGTGTATCCTTTCATATGATGAGATCTATGAGGCATTTAATTCCTTAGATGAAACCTCACGTTTTGATATTCTGCGTCTGGATATGACCTGGTTGTCCTGGTTTGCCCAGAAGTTATTGCGGCCGCTGTCAGAAATCGATGAGGATATTGAAAACAGTCTGGGACAGTATGTGGAAGGGGTTCCGGAGCATTATTGCCGGGTCAATGACCAGATCTATGCACTGCCAGTTACGCCCAGCGTACAGATCCTTTACTATAGGAAAGACCTGTTTGAAAGTCCTATCTGCAAGCGGACTTATTTTGAACAGTTTCATGAGGAATTGCAGCCGCCGAAAACTTTTGAGGAATATAACAGGATCGCGGCGTTTTTCACCAGAGATCTGACACCGTCATCACCGGTTCCTTATGGATCTACCATTACACTTGGGTCTACCGGTGTGGCAGGTTCTGAATTTTTAGCAAGATTATTTGCTATTCAGGAAAACCTGTATGGTGCAGACGGACAGATCCATTTGGATTCTCCTGCGTGCCAGCAGGCCCTTACGGAACTGGTAGAGCTGCGGCAGTGTACATCGCCGGAATACTGCGGCTGGTGGACCCAGACTGCAAAACGCTTTGCAGAAGGAAATTTTGCCATGTCCATTTTATACAGCAACTATGCCAGCGATCTGTCATCCCACAGCTCTCATGTAGTAGGAAATGTAGGCTATTCCATGATGCCGGGAAATAATCCCGTGCTTGGCGGCGGTAGTTTAGGCGTTTCTAAGTATTGTAAGCGGCCCAAAGATGCACTTTCCTTTATTAAATGGATGTGCAGTGAGCCCCTGTGTTCGGCATCAGCATTACTGGGAAGTACATCGCCATGCCGCAGAACCTATGACAATTATGAGGTTTTACATAACTATCCGTGGCTGAAGCTTTCCAGGCATTGCTTTCCTATTTCAAAGGGAAACCGGCTTCCGGCAGAGCTCTCTGTGCCTTTTGATGAGCGTAAATTTTTAAGCATCCTGGGACTGGCGGTTAAGAATGCCTACACTGGTATTGTGACACCAAAAGAGGCTCTTTCCGATGCCCAGATGCAGTTTTCAAATTATTTCAAAACTCCTTTAGAAAAACTTTAAGAAACAGTCAGATTTTAGTCAGAGTTCTTTAAGGGAGCCTCAAAGACTTGCCTGTTCTGGTGTGTTATACTGTAATTAAGGGAAGGCCCCGACCGCTGCCGCGGGCGGGAGAGAGCATAGGTGCTTGAGCCTGAGTTATATAGCACAGGAGAGAAGGTGAGCAGATGAGGACGAAAGACAATGGAAAATACAATACAGCAGGAAGCACCGGGAAAAAGAAGCGTGCAGCGTTTAACTGGCTTAAAGGAGTGACAGCTGTGCTCTGTGCGGTAGTTATGTATTTTGCAGTGACTATCGGTATCCGTGGTTATGATATGTATAAGGATGCCATTGCCCAGGTCAGCCTGGAAGATAAAGTAAATGAGATCCGTTCCAAGGAAGGCTATACCTTGTTTTCTGACCTTACGGAGACTTACACGGATGCAGTCCTCTCTGTGGAAGACCACCGATTTTATGGACATATTGGTATTGATCCCATTGCTATTACAAGAGCCATGGTCAATGATATGAAAGCAGGACGTTTCGTAGAAGGCGGCAGCACGATTACACAGCAGTTGGCAAAAAATCTGTACTTCACCCAGGAAAAGAAGATGGAACGGAAGGCGGCAGAGGTATTTATGGCCTTTGCACTGGAACGGGCTTACACTAAAAATGAGATCTTAGAGCTTTATGTAAATACCATTTATTTTGGAAACGGATACTACTGTATTAAAGATGCCAGCGAAGGTTATTTCGGAAAAGAACCAGAAGACCTGACTGATTACGAAAGCACACTCCTTGCAGGCGTTCCAAATGCACCATCTAAATATGCCCCCACTGTAAACCTGGAGCTGGCCGAAAAACGCCAGGAGCAGGTGGTGGAACGGCTGGTAGCCTGCGGTCTGTTTACAAAAGAGCGGGCGCTGGAGACATTGGCGGGAAGTGAGAAAAAGGGATAAAAAGTGTATATAAAATTCCGGAGAAAATCAAGGGGGTTATCAGACAAAAGAAAAAGAATCACGGCTTGTAAAAGAAGGCCATATCTGCTAGAATAAGTGAACGGTTAGTACATCGTTTCATAAACAATGTATTAGTAAAATGAGCGTTAGATACCCCTATATGGCGGAATCTAGCGCTTTCAGGCGTGTTTTAGAAAGGAAAATATTTTATGTATATCATAGCAGGACTGGGAAACCCTACAAGGGAATATGAGAAGACAAGACATAATGTGGGATTTGATACCATTGATGTGCTGTCGGACAGGTTAAACACATCTGTGGATGAGAAGAAGTTTAAGGGACTTTATGGAAAGGGGATCATCGCAGGGGAAAAGGTGATCCTTTTAAAACCCCAGACTTTTATGAATTTAAGCGGTGAGAGCGTAAGAGAAGCGGCAGATTTCTATAAAGTGGATCCGGAGCATATTATTGTTATATATGATGATATCAGTCTGGATGTAGGTCAGCTGCGCATCCGTAAGAAAGGCAGTGCAGGTGGCCATAATGGTATTAAAAATATCATTGCCCATCTGGGAACCCAGGAGTTTCCAAGGATCAAGGTGGGCGTAGGTGACAAGCCCCACAGAATGGATCTGGCAGATTATGTACTCAGCCGTTTTTCTAAGGAAGACCGTGAGAAAATGGAACAGGCATTTAAAGATGCGGCAGATGCGGTAGAGGTTATGATCACAGAAGGGGCAGATGCGGCTATGAACCGGTTTAATGGCCATAAATAAAAAATCTTCTCGCAAAATCAAGTAGAAAAAGATTCCGGGAGAATATAGAAGCAAAAGGGTTGGTCATCAGATACAGGATATAAGGGGAAAATATGGAAAATCCGTTATTGGAATTACAGGAATATGAAAATCTACAGGAAGCGTTAAAAAAGGCAAAAGGACCGGTCCAGGCAACGGGAACCCTTGATTCCCAGAAGGTACACCTGATGCACTGGCTGGGAAAAGACGGGGGTTTTTCCTGGAAACTGGTGGTGACTTATGATGACCAGAGAGCCAGGGAGATCTATGATGATTTTCGCAGTTTTACGGAAGACGTATGGCTTTATCCTGCAAAGGATCTGCTGTTTTACAGTGCGGATATCCATGGAAACCTGATGACCCGCCAGCGTATTGCCGTATGGCGGCACCTGATGGAAGAGGAAGAAGGCGTGGTCGTCACTACGCTGGACGGTCTTATGGATCATCTGCTGCCTTTAGTATTTTTAAAGCAACAGGCAGTGACTGTGGAAAATGGTCAGGTCATGGATCTGGATGAGTGGAAGGAGCGGCTGACAGCACTGGGCTATGAGCGTACGGCCCAGGTAGACGGCATGGGCCAGTTTTCAATCCGCGGTGGCATTGTGGACATTTTCCCGCTGACAGAAGAAGTGCCGGTGCGTATTGAACTGTGGGATGATGAGGTAGACTCTATCCGCAGCTTTGATCCGGAAAGCCAGCGGTCTGTGGAACAGCTGGAAAAGATCACCATTTATCCGGCAGCGGAAAGCATTTTAACGAAAAAACAGTTGGAAGCCGGGATAGAGAGGCTGGAAAAGGAAGAAAAAGAATATGAAGCAGCCTTAAGGGCCAAACATCAGATCGAGGAAGCATCCCGTATCAGGGGGATCATCAAAGAACTGACAGAAGGAATCACGCAAGGCTGGAAACGGGATGGACTTGATGCCTATATCCGGTATTTCTGCCCGGAAACAGTGTCATTTCTGGACTATTTCCCATCGGGAGATACGCTGATCTGCCTGGATGAACCGGCGAGATTAAAGGATAAGGGCGAGACTGTAGAGCAGGAATTTCGTGAAAGCATGATCCACCGCCTGGAAAAGGGATATCTTCTTCCTGGTCAGACAGAGCTTCTCTATGCAGGGGCACAGGTTCTTGCAAAGCTTCAAAGCCCTTATACAGTGATGCTTACCGGTCTTGACCAGAAGCTTCCAGGCATGAAGGTAAAGGAAAAGTTCAGCTTTGATGTACGCAACGTAAACTCCTATCAGAACAGTTTTGACATGCTCATAAGCGATCTGACCCGGTGGAAAAAAGAAGGCTACAGGGTGGTTTTGCTGTCTGCGTCCAGGACAAGAGCCAGCCGGCTGGCCAGTGACCTGCGGGAATATGATCTGCGGGCTTATTGTCCGGATGGAACAGGGGAAGAACATAAGGCGGCTCCAGGTGAGATCTTAGTTACCTATGGAAATATCCACCGGGGTTTTGAGTATCCCCTGATCAAATATGTCATCATTACAGAAGGTGACATGTTTGGCACAGAAAAGAAGAAAAAACGACGGAAAAAGAGCAATTACCAGGGAAAAGCCATTCAGAGCTTTTCGGAACTGGCAGTAGGAGATTATGTAGTCCATGAGGAACATGGTCTTGGTATCTATAAGGGAATTGAAAAGGTAGAGCGGGACAAGGTCATTAAGGACTATATTAAGATCGAGTATGGAGACGGGGGAAATCTGTATCTTCCGGCCACCAGACTGGAAAGTATCCAGAAATACGCCGGTGCAGATGCCAAAAAGCCGAAACTGAATAAGTTAGGCGGAACTGAGTGGAATAAGACAAAGACCCGTGTAAAGGGGGCTGTTCAGGAAATCGCCAGGGATCTTGTAAAGCTTTATGCAGCCCGTCAGGCGCAAAATGGTTATCAGTACGGGGAAGATACGGTATGGCAGAAGGAATTTGAGGAACTGTTCCCTTATGAGGAGACAGATGACCAGTTAGATGCTATTGAAGCAGTGAAGAAGGATATGGAAAGCCGCAAGATCATGGACCGGCTGATCTGTGGTGATGTTGGCTATGGCAAGACAGAGATCGCTCTTCGGGCTGCTTTTAAGGCAGTCCAGGACAGCAGGCAGGTAGTGTATCTGGTGCCTACTACTATTCTGGCACAGCAGCATTACAATACCTTTGTCCAGAGAATGAAGGATTTTCCGGTGCGGATTGATATGTTAAGCCGTTTCTGCACCCCATCCCAGCAGAAAAAGACATTGGAAGACCTGCGAAAAGGCATGGTAGACATTGTGATCGGCACTCACAGAGTGCTTTCCAAAGACTTAAAGTTTAAAAACCTGGGACTTCTGATCATTGATGAGGAACAGCGTTTTGGTGTGGCCCATAAAGAAAAAATCAAGCAGTTAAAGGAAAATGTAGATGTTATGACTCTGACCGCAACTCCTATTCCAAGAACATTGCACATGAGCCTTGCGGGGATCCGGGATATGAGCGTACTTGAGGAGCCGCCTGTAGACCGTACGCCTATCCAGACTTATGTAATGGAATATAATGAGGAAATGGTCCGGGAAGCCATTAACAGGGAGCTGGCACGAAAAGGCCAGGTGTATTATGTATATAACCGGGTAACAGATATTGATGAGGTAGCGGCAAGAATCCAGAAGCTGGTGCCGGATGCAGTAGTTACTTTTGCCCATGGACAGATGCATGAGCATCAGTTAGAGCGGATCATGACTGATTTTATTAATGGTGAGATCGATGTTTTAGTATCTACTACCATTATTGAAACCGGTCTTGATATTCCAAATGCCAACACCATGATCATCCACGATGCAGACCGTCTGGGACTTTCGCAGCTGTATCAGCTCCGTGGACGCGTAGGACGATCCAACCGCACTTCCTATGCATTTTTAATGTATAAGAGGGATAAGCTTTTAAAGGAAGAAGCGGAAAAACGCCTTCAGGCAATCCGGGAGTTTACGGAGCTTGGTTCCGGTATTAAGATCGCCATGCGTGATCTGGAGATCCGCGGTGCGGGAAATGTTCTTGGCGCAGAGCAGCATGGGCACATGGAAGCAGTGGGATACGATCTTTACTGCAAAATGTTAAACCAGGCGGTTCTGGCATTAAAAGGTGAGGAAACGGAAGAAGATTCCTATGCTACCAGCGTGGAATGTGACATTGATGCCTATATTCCTGTCACATATATTAAAAATGAGTATCAGAAACTGGATATTTATAAGAGGATCTCTGCCATTGAGACAGAAGATGAATACATGGATATGCAGGATGAACTGGTGGACCGTTTTGGGGATATTCCAAAGAGTGTGGAAAATCTTCTGGTCATTGCCAGAGTGCGTGCCCTGGCGCATAAGTGTTATGTGACAGAGGTTCTGGTGAAGGAAAAAGAAGTGAAGCTGACTATGTACCAGAAGGCGAAGATCAATGTAGGAGGTATACCGGATCTGGTAAATTCCTACGGTGGTGCCTTAAAGCTGGTGCCTGGGGAAGTGCCGGTGTTCCATTATGTGGAAAGAAAGCCAAAAGGCATTACTATCGAAGATATGCTGTTTAAAGCAGAGGAGATATTAAAGGGGTTAAGAAAGCTGCGGATGTAAGAGTCCGCAGCTTTTAGCTTCTAGTATAATCCACGATAATTACCGATCCCTTACACGTAGGATAAATTTTCATGTGCAAGGAAGCTGAGTGAGGCGATGCCGGTAGCATCGTCGATTGAAGCTGACGCGGCAGATGGAAATTTAGACAAGTGAAAGGGGCGGATAATTATTGTGGATTATACTACTCATTGACTGTCTGCATTTTCAGACAGAGGATCAGTTACCGGCACCTGGATGGATTTCACCTTCACACCTTTAACTTTTCCCAGATCTCCTGCAAAGGAGCTGATCTCATTCTGGGTTCCATGAAGTACAACACTGACTACTGATACGCCGTATTCGCGGCAGGGAACTCCCAGTCTTGCGATGATCATGTGGGCACGTAGGTGGAGCTTTTCGTTCATAATGGAAACAGATTCCGGGTCACTTATAATACAGCTGATGACAGCTAAACGGTCTTCCATGGATGATAGTTCCTTTCTGAAGGGAATCTTTTGGACTATGCTGTGTGACGGTCAGACTTAGAACCCAAGAGTATCATTTACCAGTATCACATGGATCCTGTCTTTGTGTCTGGAGTATCTTGTAATAAGGAACTGGCAGCAGATAGTGTCCGGGGATTTGCAGTCAAAGCATTTTCCGGTCGCTTTACATGGGGTTTGAATATCAAATCTCTGGGCATTGGCAGGTGCAGCAATATTTCTGGCACGTTTCATGGCACTGTC
>OBKF01000949.1_pt1 | contig 7663 bp, 3 predicted proteins | sample 1481561 | NCBI WGS metagenome assembly OBKF01 (sample SAMN00265068, study PRJEB22529) | human gut metagenome
TTTGTGAAAAACCACGCTAAAGTACTACTTTTCCCCGATATACGAAAGTTTTTAGGAAGAAAGTTTTATTCTTCTCATAGACATCCTAAAGCTTTCTTTGTAGGATCTTTAGCTAAACTTTAAAATACGAAAACAAAATGAGAAAAACAATAAATATTAGAAATAAAACAAGGCTAATAACAGTAATAAATAGTCTGATATTTGTTATACCTTATATATATAATACAAATACACTGTTTTTATGGCACGCCATTTGTAGATATAAGAAATAAAGCAAATATTGCAATACAAACCTGATTTAATGCGTATATTTGCCAGTAAATAACCCTTAGAAGAAAAGGAAGAAGTATGAATAATCAATTCTCACAAAGAGTTTCCGACATTATCGTCTATAGTAAAGAAGAAGCTAATCGATTGAGAAGTAGGTATATAGGCCCTGAACACCTGCTTCTGGGAATGCTCCGCGACGGTGAAGGAAAAGCTATCGAGATGTTGTCTAAACTCAACACCAATTTAGCTGCGATAAAGCAGCAGATTGAAGCTCAGTTGAAGGCAGAAGCTGATGATATGCTATTGCCCGATACAGAGGTGCCGTTGTCTAATGATGCGGCGAAAATATTAAAAATGTGTATATTAGAAGCACGTGGAATGAAAAGTAACATCGCTGACACAGAACATGTTTTGTTGGCAATCTTAAGAGAGAAAAACAATATGGCAGCTTCCGTACTTGAATCAAATAATGTAAATTACGTGAAAGTATTGGAACAAGCTACATTGCAACCGGATATTAATTCCGGTATGGGTTTTACTGAAGACGATGATGACGAAGAAGAAATGTCTTCATCACGCTCCGGTGGCAGAGGTAATGCCGAAGAACATCAGCAACAAGCGCAAACCGCTTCAAAAAAGCCGTCTAACGATACGCCGGTATTGGATAATTTCGGCACTGATATGACAAAAGCGGCAGAAGAAGGCCGGTTGGATCCTGTTGTTGGCAGAGAAAGAGAAATAGAACGCCTGGCGCAGATTTTAAGCCGTCGTAAAAAGAATAATCCAATTCTGATCGGAGAACCCGGCGTAGGTAAATCAGCTATTGTTGAAGGTCTTGCTCTAAGAATCATTCAGAAGAAAGTTTCACGGATTCTCTTTGATAAACGAGTGGTAGCTCTTGATATGACTGCTGTCGTCGCGGGGACCAAATACCGCGGACAGTTTGAAGAACGTATTCGTTCTATTCTCAATGAATTACAGAGAAACCCTAATGTGATTTTATTCATTGATGAGATTCATACCATTGTAGGCGCAGGTTCTGCCGCAGGCTCTATGGATGCGGCGAATATGCTAAAACCAGCATTGGCAAGAGGAGAAATACAGTGCATTGGTGCTACAACCCTTGATGAATATCGTAAAAATATTGAGAAGGATGGTGCTTTGGAACGTCGTTTTCAAAAAGTAATGGTAGAGCCTACCACTGCTGGAGAAACTCTTCAAATATTACGCAATATTAAAGACAAGTACGAGGATCATCATAATGTGTACTACACAGACGAGGCATTAGAAGCTTGTGTCAAGTTGACAGATCGTTACATTACAGACCGTAATTTCCCCGACAAGGCTATTGATGCTTTGGACGAAGCAGGCTCACGTGTACATCTTACGAATATCAATGTTCCAAAAGAAATAGAAGAACAAGAGAAGTTAATAGAAGAAGCCAAGAGCAAGAAAAATGAAGCTGTAAAATCACAGAATTTCGAACTCGCCGCCAGTTTCCGCGATAAAGAAAAAGAGCTCTCCTCCCAACTGGATGAGATGAAAAAAGAATGGGAAGCCAACTTGAAAGAAAATAGGCAAACTGTCGATGCAGAAGAAATAGCCAATGTTATATCAATGATGTCAGGCATTCCTGTGCAGCGTATGGCGCAGGCAGAAGGAATCAAACTTGCTGGTATGAAAGAAGACTTGCAGTCTAAGGTTATAGCACAAGATACCGCTATCGAAAAGTTGGTAAAAGCAATTCTCCGAAGTCGTGTGGGGCTTAAAGATCCGAACAAGCCGATTGGTACGTTTATGTTCTTAGGCCCGACAGGAGTTGGTAAGACTCATTTGGCCAAAGAATTAGTTAAATATATGTTTGGTTCTTCTGATGCGTTGATTCGTATAGATATGAGTGAGTATATGGAGAAGTTTACCGTATCACGTCTGGTTGGAGCACCTCCGGGATATGTAGGATATGAAGAAGGCGGACAATTAACAGAAAAAGTGCGTCGTAAACCATATTCTATCGTCCTGCTTGATGAAATAGAGAAAGCACATCCCGATGTGTTTAATCTCCTTCTTCAAGTAATGGATGAAGGTCGCCTAACTGACAGTTATGGCAGAATGGTAGATTTTAAAAATACGGTTATTATTATGACTTCCAATATTGGAACCCGTCAGTTGAAAGATTTTGGTCGCGGGGTCGGATTTGCAACACAAAGCCGTCTGGATGACAAAGAATTTTCGCGAAGTGTCATACAGAAAGCTTTGAATAAATCATTCGCGCCCGAATTTATCAACCGTGTAGATGAAATCATAACATTTGACCAACTTTCCTTGGAAGCTATTACGAAGATTATTGATATTGAGCTGAAAGGATTGTATGATAGAATCGAAGCTATTGGTTATAAACTTATTATTGATGATAAGGCGAAAGAATTTATTGCTGGAAAAGGGTATGACGTACAATATGGTGCCCGTCCTTTAAAGCGAGCAATTCAGACATATTTGGAAGATGGATTATCTGAACTTATCATATCTTCTTCTTTAAAAGAAAAAGATATAATTCAAGTCTCTCTTAATGAAGAAAAAGGAGGTTTGGAGATGAAAGTCGTTACTCCTCAATAAAGGAATTATTTTCAATAAGGGCACATAAGATATGCCATAATGTCAGACCTTAGGGTCTGGCATTTTTTTTGTGTTTATCTGAACAAATATATCAACTAAAATCAATCAAATAGATAAATTTAAAAATATACGTATTATGCAAAAAGGTAATATTGGGGTTACAACAGAAAACATTTTCCCTATCATCAAAAAGTTTTTGTACAGTGACCATGAAATTTTTCTTCGTGAATTAGTATCCAATGCAGTAGATGCCACTCAGAAGCTAAATACACTCGCTTCTATTGGTGAATTTAAAGGTGAACTAGGCGATTTGACTATTCATGTTGAATTAGGTAAAGACACCATTACTATCTCCGATCACGGTATTGGTCTGACTGCAGAAGAAATCGAAAAATACATCAATCAAATCGCATTCTCAGGAGCTAATGACTTCCTGGAAAAATACAAGAATGATGCAAATGCTATTATCGGTCATTTCGGACTTGGGTTCTATTCAGCATTTATGGTCGCCAAGAAAGTTGAAATCATCACCAAATCGTATAGAGATGGTGCACAAGCTGTAAAATGGACTTGTGATGGTAGCCCAGAATTTACTATTGAAGAAGTAGATAAAGCAGGTCGTGGTTCAGATATCATCTTATACATTGATGATGACTGCAAAGAGTTTCTTGAAGAATCCCGTATATCTGAGCTTTTGAAAAAATATTGCAGTTTCCTTCCTGTTCCTATTGCCTTTGGAAAGAAAAAAGAATGGAAAGATGGCAAACAAGTAGAAACAGCCGAAGATAATATCATTAATGATACTACTCCTTTGTGGACACGCAAACCAAGTGAACTTTCGGATGAGGACTACAAATCGTTTTATAGTAAGTTGTATCCGATGTCTGATGAACCACTTTTCTGGATTCATCTGAATGTGGATTATCCATTCCATTTAACGGGTATCCTCTATTTCCCTAAAGTAAAAAGTAATATTGAACTGAACAAGAATAAAATTCAATTATATTGCAACCAGGTGTATGTGACAGATTCAGTTGAAGGCATTGTTCCGGACTTTTTAACTTTATTGCATGGGGTCATAGATTCTCCGGATATACCATTGAATGTTTCCCGTTCATATTTGCAAAGCGATTCGAATGTGAAGAAGATATCAACATATATCACGAAGAAAGTTTCCGACCGTTTGCAATCTATCTTTAAGAATGACCGCAAACAGTTTGAAGACAAGTGGAATGATTTGAAAATATTTATCAATTATGGTATGCTGACTCAAGAGGATTTTTACGAGAAAGCGCAGAAATTCGCCCTTTTCACCGATACGGATAGTAAACATTACACATTTGAAGAATACCAAACTTTGATTAAAGATAATCAGACAGACAAAGACGGAAATCTGATTTATTTATATGCTAATAATAAGGATGAACAATATAGTTATATAGAGGCAGCTACCAATAAAGGCTATGATGTTTTGTTGATGGATGGTCAATTAGATGTAGCTATGGTAAGCATGTTGGAACAAAAATTCGAGAAGTCTCGTTTTACCCGTGTGGATAGTGATGTTGTTGACAATCTTATTGTAAAAGAAGATAGAAAAAGCGAAGTGTTGGAAGCAGGCAAACAAGATGCTATTACAATCGCCTTTAAGAGTCAATTACCTAAAATGGATAAGGTTGAATTCAACGTTATGACACAAGCGTTAGGAGAAAACACAGCTCCAGTAATGATTACCCAAAGTGAATATATGCGCCGTATGAAAGAAATGGCAAATATTCAGGCTGGAATGAGTTTTTATGGAGAAATGCCTGATATGTTCAACTTAATATTGAATTCAGATCATAAGTTAATAAAAGAAGTGCTTAATGAAGAAGAAAGTGCTTGCCAGGCAGAAGTTGCCCCAATACAGTCGGAAATGGATGCTGTTAATAAACAACGTAATGAGTTGAAAGATAAACAAAAAGGCAAAAAGGACGAAGATATCCCAACCTCTGAAAAAGACGAATTGAATGATTTGGATAAGAAATGGGATGATCTGAAAAGTAAAAAAGAAGCTATTTTTGTTGGTTATGCCAGCAATAATAAAGTGATTCGTCAACTTATTGATTTGGCTTTGTTGCAAAACAATATGTTGAAAGGTGAAGCTTTGAATAACTTCGTAAAGCGTAGTATCGAGCTGATTTAATATCGCCCCTTTATCCATTATATAACTTCAGGAAAGAGCATTCGACGTTAAAACACGTCGTAATGCTCTTTTTCGATTTAAAACGGTTGATAAAATATCGATTAATTGAAAAGTATTGTATATATTTGAACGTTTAAAAAGACAAAAGTTCAACTGTTTGATTTGGGTTATGAGAAAAATTCTTCTTGTGTTTATTACTTTATGGTTAATCGTACCAGCTATCTATGCCCAAAAAGTAGGTCTTGTATTAAGTGGAGGCGGTGCTAAAGGATTGACACACATTGGTATTATTCGTGCTCTGGAAGAAAATAATATCCCTATCGATTATATTGCAGGTACCTCCATGGGGGCCATAATCGGTTCTCTGTATGCTATGGGATATTCTCCTGATGACATGGTAGATCTTTTAAAGTCAGAAGACTTTAAAAGATGGTATTCCGGAGAAGTAGAAGAGAAATATGTATATCACTTTAAAAAGAATCTTCCTACTCCTGAGTTCTTCAATATTCGTTTCTCCTTTAGAGATTCTCTAAAAAGTTTGAAACCTCAATTCCTGCCCACTAGCGTCGTAAATCCAATTCAAATGAATCTGGTTTTCGTTGATCTGTACGCACGTGCCACTGCAGCATGTAAAGGTGATTTCGACAAACTCTTTGTTCCTTTTCGCTGTATTGCCTCCGATGTATACAATAAGAAGCAATTAATCATGAAAGAAGGCGATTTAGGAGATGCTGTCAGAGCATCAATGAGTTTTCCGTTCATGTTCAAGCCCATCGAAATTGATAACGTATTAGCCTATGATGGGGGAATTTATAATAATTTTCCGACAGATGTCATGAAGAACGATTTTCATCCGGATATTATTATCGGAAGTGTCGTTTCGGCTAATCCCACTAAACCTAAAGAAAATGATCTCATGAGCCAGATTGAAAATATGGTAATGCAGAAAACTGACTACTCTATTCCGGATTCAATGGGGATTTTGATGACATTTAAGTATGATAATGTTGGTCTTATGGATTTTCAACGTGTTGACGAATTACATGATATAGGTTATAATCGGACTATCAGTATGATGGATTCGATAAAAAGCCGCATACATCGACGCGTAAATCTTGATAATATACGTCTAAGAAGAATGGTCTACCGAAGTAATTATCCTGAATTACGATTCAAGAATATCATTATTGACGGTGCCAACACACAACAGCAAGCATACATAAAAAAAGAATTTCATAAATCAGATAACAAAGAATTCAGCTACGAAGACTTGAAACAAGGGTATTTCCGTCTACTTTCGGATAATATGATTTCCGAAATTATTCCACACGCTATCTATAATCCGGAAGATGATACTTACGATTTGCATCTGAAAGTCAAATTGGAAAATAATTTTGCCGTAAGATTAGGAGGTAATATATCCACATCTAATTCCAATCAGATTTATCTGGGGCTCAGTTATCAGGATTTAAATTACTATGCCAAGGAATTTGTTTTTGACGGCCAACTTGGAAAGGTATACAATAATGCCCAGTTTATGGCTAAAATAGACTTTTCTACTGCTATACCTACTTCATATCGCTTCATCGCATCTATCAGTACTTTCGACTATTTCAAGAAGGATAAACTTTTCTCCAGAAATGACAAACCGGCATTTAACCAAAAGGATGAACGATTCCTAAAGCTACAAGTAGGCCTGCCATTTCTTTCAAGCAAACGGGCAGAGTTTGGAATAGGGATTGCAAGGATAGAAGATAAATATTTTCAGAAAAGTGTAATAGACTTTGGAAACGATAAGTTTGATAAAAGTCGCTACGATTTGTTTGGTGGTTCTATCAGTTTTAACGGAAGCACATTAAACTCACGACAATACCCGACACGTGGTTATAGAGAAGCCCTCATTGCCCAAATTTTCATTGGAAGAGAGCGATTCTATCCGGGAGAAAGTGCTACTGGAAATAATAATAAGGAGCACCACTCCTGGTTGCAATTATCCTATATGAAAGAGAAATACCACAATATGAGTGAGCATTGGGTGTTAGGGTGGTATTTGAAAGCATTATATGCCTCTAAGAATTTTTCAGAGAACTATACTGCAACAATGATGCAGGCTGGTGAATTTTCTCCCACACAGCATAGTAAGCTCACTTATAATGAAGCATTTCGTGCCAACCAGTTTGTTGGTGCCGGTATCCGGCCTATCTATCGTTTAAACCAGATGTTTCATCTTCGAGGAGAATTTTATGGTTTTATGCCCATTTATCCGATTGAAAGAAATTCATTGAATAAGGCATATTATGGAAAAGCCTTCTCTAAATTCGAATATTTAGGAGAAATATCTGTTGTGTGTCAATTACCATTCGGAGACATCTCGGCATATGTAAATCATTATAGCTCACCGAAAAGAGAGTGGAATGTCGGACTGAGTATTGGTTGGCAACTATTCAATTACCGATTCATTGAATAAATTTTCTACAAAAAAGTCGTTGAAATGCTTGCTAATTCGGGAAAAGTACGTATCTTTGCACCCGTTAAAACGAAACAATGGTCGCGTAGCTCAACTGAATAGAGTAGCTGACTACGGATCAGCCGGTTACA
>OBKF01000968.1_pt1 | contig 7553 bp, 6 predicted proteins | sample 1481561 | NCBI WGS metagenome assembly OBKF01 (sample SAMN00265068, study PRJEB22529) | human gut metagenome
ACCTGAATCTGTATTATGGAGAAAATCATGCATTGAAGAATATCAATCTGGATCTTTATGAAAATAAGATCACTGCATTTATAGGACCATCCGGATGTGGAAAATCTACCTATTTAAAGACATTAAACCGTATGAATGACCTGGTTTCTAATGTAAAGATCGACGGAACCGTGCTTCTTGACGGAGAGGACATTTATGATCCCCAGGTAGATACTACTCTTCTTAGGAAAAAGGTGGGAATGGTATTCCAGCAGCCCAACCCATTTCCAATGAGCATTTATGACAATGTAGCTTACGGGCCAAGGATCCACGGCATCAAGAATAAAGCACAGTTAGATGAGATCGTAGAGCGCAGTTTAAAGGGCGCAGCTTTATGGGATGAGGTTTCTGACCGTTTAAAGAAGTCAGCACTGGGACTTTCCGGTGGACAGCAGCAGCGTCTGTGTATTGCGAGAGCACTGGCAGTAGAGCCAGAAGTTCTGTTAATGGATGAACCTACATCTGCCCTGGATCCTATTTCTACCTTAAAGATCGAGGATCTGATGGATGATCTGAAGAGTAAATATACAGTTGCCATTGTTACCCATAATATGCAGCAGGCAACCCGTATTGCAGATTATACAGCATTTTTCCTGGTAGGCGAGGTAGTAGAGTATGCTACAACAGACGAACTGTTTACCATGCCAAAGGATAAGAGAACGGAAGATTATATCACAGGACGTTTTGGTTGATAGTATATGATCCGGTGTGGGATTGCGAAAATGCAAAGTTGTAAAAATATTGGAAAAACAACAGAAAGGGGAATGCCGGGATGCGCATTACTTATGAACATGAATTAGAGGAGCTGAATAAATGCCTGCGGGATATGGCCATGATGGTGGAAAAAGCCATTGAACAGACTTTTGTGGCATTTGAAGACCAGAATTATACCATGGCAGAGGACGTTATTAAAGGAGACCGGAATGTAAATGACATGGAACGTGCCATCGAGTCCCGCTGTCTGTCACTGATCCTTCGCCAGCAGCCGGTAGCAAAGGATCTGCGCCAGATATCTACAGCCCTTAAGGTGGTAACAGATCTGGAACGTATTGGAGATCATGCATCAGATATTGCAGAGCTGATCTTAAGGATAAAAAGTGACCATGCCTATCACATTGTACAGCATCTTCCAGCTATGGCAGCCTCAGCCCAGAAAATGGTCCATGACGCGGTAGAAGCATTTATTAAGCAGGATGTGGAAGAGGCAGAGGAGATCATCCGCAGAGATGATGAGGTAGATGCACTGTTCAATCAGGTAAAAACTGATGTGGTGGAATTATTAAAGTCATCTCCTTCCCATGCAGATCAGGGGATCGACCTGCTGATGATCGCCAAGTATTTAGAGCGTATTGGGGATCATGCAGTAAATGTATGCGAATGGACCCAGTTCTGCAAGACAGGTGCACTGAAAAATGTGCGTATTATGTAAAATAACTTATAAGTATAGGTGTAAAAAGTATAAATGTAAATGCAGCTGTCTGGAAAGAACAGGCAAATATGAAAAATCGAAGATATAAATCCGAAGGAGTCCGCATGTCGGGCTCTTTGATTTGCATGATTTTGCGTGACGTGTAAACTTTAAATGCGTTATTATGCATGTATAACGGGAAAATATAGCAAACTGATGCGGATATTTGCTTGACATGTGTAGGCCATGCGCTATAATACAAGTATAAAAATTCAGTGGGAAGCAGAATGAGAAGCTGTTTCCAGGGGAAATTTAAGAGGAGGATTATTTCATGAAGTTTTTTATCGACACAGCAAATGTAGATGATATCCGCAAGGCAAATGATATGGGAATTATCTGTGGTGTTACCACAAATCCATCTCTGATCGCAAAAGAAGGCCGTGACTTTAACGAAGTGATCAAAGAGATCGCATCCATTGTTGACAGACCTATCAGTGGTGAAGTTAAGGCAACTACTGTAACTGCAGAAGGAATGATCGCAGAAGGACGTGAGATCGCTAAGATCCATCCAAACATGGTTGTTAAGATCCCTATGACTGTTGAAGGCTTAAAGGCAGTAAAGGTTCTTCACGCAGAAGGCGTTAAGACTAATGTAACGCTGATCTTCTCCGCAGCTCAGGCTCTGTTAGCTGCAAGAGCAGGTGCTACATATGTATCCCCATTCTTAGGACGTCTGGATGATATTTCCATGCCAGGTATTGATCTGATCTATGACATCACTGAGATCTTCCAGATGCACAACATCGAAACTGAGATCATCGCAGCAAGCGTTCGTAATCCGATCCATGTGATCGACTGCGCAAAGGCTGGGGCTGATATTGCAACTGTTCCATACAAGGTATTAGAGCAGATGACCAAGCATCCTTTAACTGACCAGGGAATTGCCAAGTTCCAGGCTGATTATAAGGCTGTATTTGGGGAATAAGTATAGAGGAAAAAGCTGTGCCGGTATGTGTACGATCAACATTTGCAGATTGAATGACCATCTAGATGCAGTTTTTTACTTGGAAAGAGTGAGTAAGAAAAGAGCCGCCCAACACGGGCGGCTTAAAATATTTTTATAGAAGATCCGGTCTACAGAAAATCCAGTCCCCTGTTTTTATACCGGGATGCCATCTCCTGCGGCACATGTCCATCGGTGATCAGTGTTGTAAAATCCTCGATCCCGCACACCTGATACCGGGAAACGGTGTTCAGCTTAGCCGGGTTTACCAGTGCAATAACACGGCTGGAGGAGCGGATCAGCTGGCGTTTGATGCTGACCTCTTCTGGATAGGGAATGGTCATGCCGTATTCCGGATGAATTGCATAGACTCCCATAAAGCACAGATCCGGGTGGTATCCGGCAGCCTGGGCGGCGGCAACCTCCCCTACTGTGGTCATGGAATCTTTTAACAGATTGCCGCCTAAGATAATGACCCGTATCTGCTCTTTCAGAGAACATACATGGGCGATGCTGTAGCTGTTGGTAAGGACTGTAAGCTTTAAATTGTCAGGTATATTTTTGGCAAACTGGAGGTTGGTGCTGCTGCCATCAATGGCAACTAACTGGTCTGGCTCCAGAAATTCCAGCGCCCTTATGGAAAGCTGCTGCTTTAAGGCAACATCTGCCGTTTCCCGGTCAAAGAAGTTAATGACCGGCTTTTCTAAAGGAATGGCACCACCGAATACACGTTTTAACTGTCCTTTCTGATCCAGGTCTAGAAGGTCACGGCGTATGGTGTCTTCAGAAACCTTTAATTCTCCTGCCAGATGGCTTACTACTACCTTTCCGGAGGTATGAAGCTTATTTAAGATCCAGTTCTGTCGTTCTTCTTTTAACATGATAATGTCCTTTCATAACCCACTTTAAAAACCTAACAGGCATACGATAACCGGCAGGAATACAGCAGGAAGCAGATTTGTGATCTTGATCTTTGTTCCAATGGTCAGATTTAAACCAAGGGCAAAGATAAGGATAGAACCGATACAGGAAAGGCGTCCGATCATCAGGTCGGTAAGATATGGCTTTACCAGGCCCGCAAGAAGAGTGATGCCTCCCTGGTAAATACCAATGGGAAACATGGAAAATGCCACTCCAATACCCATGGATGCTGCAAAAACAATAGAAAGCACACCGTCCATAACGGCTTTTGTAAAGAGTATGGTGTAATCATGGTTTAAACTGTCTTCAATAGAACCAACGATCGCCATGGCACCGATGCAGAAAACAAGGGAGGTGCTTACAAAGGCTTCTGTAAAGTTGGAAGTGGAAGCGCCCCTTGGAAGTTTGGATTTGACCCAGTCTCCCAGATTTTCCATTTTCTGTTCCAGATCCAGCCACTCTCCGATGGCTGCGCCTACGGCCATGCAGATGACTACGACTAATGTGTCCTTGGTCTCAAAGGTAGTTCCCGATACATTCATCAGACCCTTGATAGCCCCTGTAATGCCTACAAAGATCAAACAAAGGCCAACTGCGCTGGAAATAGTAGTCTGCAGCCGCTTTGGAATACCATTTTTTAATAAAAGTCCCAGGCCGCTTCCTATAAGTATGGCAGCCATATTTACAAGTGTACCTAAGCCAGTCATATGTAAAACCTCACAATATCTCAATGTGTTTTGAAAATAACAAGGACATATTACCATATTTTTAGGGAGATGGGAATAAAGATTTAAGAGAAAAGAGGGGGCTATACAGCGGTCGGACTGGCAGAAAATACAGGAAAAATGGCGGTTTGGGAAGATGCCTGGGGTTTACAGTGTCCGTCAGAGCAAGTATAATAATAGTGATTGCGCACCATAGATGAAAGTCAGTTGTTACGTGCCGCTGGCACTCCCACAACTGCCGCCAGTATTCGTAATCCGGGCTGTCGCCCTGCTTACTCATACCGGCTTGGTTGCCAAATGTCTATGGTTCCTTGCGTGCAAGCACGCAGTCCCCATAGCCGCTTGGCAACACTTTCATAGTAAATAATTTAAAGAAACGAGGATATAAATATGAAAAAGCTGGAAGAATATGTAAGAAGCATACCTGATTTCCCGGAACCTGGCATTATTTTCAGGGATGTAACCACCATCCTTCAGGATGCAGACGGCCTGCACCTGGCAGTGGACAGCATCCGCAACATGTTAAAGGATGTAGATTATGATGTAGTAGTAGGCCCTGAATCCAGAGGATTTATCTTTGGTGTGCCGGTTGCCTATGCAGAGCACAAGGGTTTTGTACCGGTCCGTAAAAAGGGCAAACTGCCATGTGAGACTGTTTCAGTAAAATATGCCCTGGAATACGGCACCGCAGAGATCGAGATGCACAAGGATTCTATTACTCCGGGACAGAAGGTGGTTATTATCGATGACCTGATCGCTACCGGCGGTACTACAGAAGCGATCATTAAGCTGATCGAAGGCCTTGGCGGCAAAGTAGTAAAGATCTGCTTTGTAATGGAATTAGCAGGTCTTAAGGGAAGAGCGCTTTTAAAAGGGTATGATGTAGATTCTGCCATTATTTATGACGGAAAGTAATTGGTGCGCTGCACCTTGCTTTTTTATTTAAAAAAAATTATAATGATAACTAATTATTCGTAAAAAGGTGGCCATATATATGGGAAAAGAGGGAACAAAAGAAAAACTGGATATAGAGCTTGAGGCTCCGGCGGACTTTACCAGTCCGGAAGTATTGTATCAGGATCTGGTAAAGACAATCCATAAATATCATCCTTCCGATGATATTTCCATGATCGAAAAGGCATATAAGATCGCAGCACAAGCCCATAAGGATCAGAAGAGAAAGTCCGGAGAGCCTTATATCATCCATCCTTTATGTGTGGCTATTATTCTGGCTGATCTGGAGATGGACAAGGAGACCATTGCAGCAGGACTTTTACATGACGTAGTAGAAGATACGGTCATGACACTGGATGAGCTGACTAAAGAGTTTGGACCAGAGGTTTCTTTTCTGGTAGACGGCGTTACAAAGCTGACCCAGTTAAACTGGGATAAGGATAAGGTGGAGATCCAGGCAGAGAACCTGCGAAAGATGTTCCTTGCTATGGCAAAGGATATCCGGGTCATCATCGTTAAGCTGGCAGACCGTCTTCACAATATGCGTACCGGTCAGTACTGGAAGCCGGAAAAGCAGAAGGAAAAAGCAAGAGAGACCATGGAGATCTATGCTCCTATTGCAGACCGTCTGGGTATTTCCAAGATCAAGATCGAATTAGATGACTTATCACTTAAATTTTTAAAGCCGGAAGTCTACTATGACCTGGTAGAAAAGGTAGATCTGCGTAAAGATGCCAGGGAAGCCTTTGTCCAGTCTATTGTAGATGAAGTAAAGGCACATTTAGACGAAGCAGGTATTGAAGCTACTGTAGGCGGCAGAGTAAAGCACTTTTTCAGTATTTATAAGAAAATGTTAAAGCAGAACAAGACTCTGGACCAGATCTATGATCTTTTTGCTGTTCGTATTATGGTAGATACGGTAAAGGACTGTTATGCGGCACTTGGTGTGATCCATGAAATGTACAAGCCGATTCCTGGTCGTTTTAAAGACTATATCGCTATGCCGAAGCAGAATATGTACCAGTCTCTGCATACAACTCTGATCGGCAGCACAGGACAGCCATTTGAGATTCAGATCCGTACCTATGAGATGCACCGTACTGCTGAGTATGGTATTGCTGCTCACTGGAAATACAAAGAGAGCGGAAGCGGACAGGTTGCCGCAGGAAAAGAAGAAGAAAAATTAAGCTGGCTGCGCCAAATCCTGGAATGGCAGCGTGATACAGATGATTCCAAAGAGTTTTTAAGCATGGTAAAGGGCGATCTTGATCTGTTTTCTGACAGCGTTTACTGCTTCACCCCATCTGGTGATGTAAAGACTCTTCCAAGCGGCTCCACACCCATTGATTTTGCTTATTCTATACACAGTGCAGTGGGAAATAAGATGGTTGGCGCAAGAGTCAACGGAAAACTGGTTCCTATTGAATATCAGATCCAGAATGGAGACCGTATTGAGATCATCACCTCCCAGAATTCCAAGGGACCAAGCCGCGACTGGCTGAAAGTGGTACACAGCACACAGGCTAAAAATAAGATTAATCAGTGGTTCAAGACCCAGATGAAAGAGGATAATATCATCCGCGGCCGTGACGCCATTGACCGTTATTGTAAAGCAAAAGGCATTAATCTGTCGGAACTTTCCAAACCGGAATTTATGGAAAAGGTAATGAAACGTTATGCCTTTAAGGATTGGGATTCTGTGCTGGCATCTATCGGACATGGCGGCCTGAAAGAAGGCCAGGTCATCAACAAGATGTTAGAAGAACGGGAGAAGAAGCTAAAACGGGAGATCACGGATACAGAGGTTTTAGACGGTATTGCTGATACTGACGGAAGAAGCGGTGAAGCTACAGTCCGTAAAAATAAGAGCGGCATCGTGGTCAAAGGACTTCATGATCTGGCAGTGCGTTTCTCCAGATGCTGTAATCCGGTACCTGGTGATGAGATTGTTGGTTTTGTTACCAGAGGAAGAGGCGTCTCTATTCATCGTACGGATTGTATCAATGTGATCAACCTACCGGAAGATGAAAGAGGAAGACTGATCGATGCAGAGTGGCAGGTAGAGGAAAATCCTTCCAGTACAGAGCAGTATTCCACAGAAATCCAGATTTTTGCAAACAACCGGATCGGTCTTTTTGCAGATATTTCCAAGGTATTTACAGAAAAGCAGATCGATATCACTTCCATGAACGTGCGCACCAGCAAGCAGGGTCGTGCGACGATCATTATGACCTTTGATATCCATGGAACAGAGGAACTGAACCGTATTACAGATAAGATCCGCCAGATCGACGGTGTTCTGGATATCCAGAGAACCACCGGTTGATAAATTTGTGCCTGTAACTGTTTGCGGCAGCAGGCGGTTTGTATAATAAAAGGAGAATTATGAGCAATAACTTCAGGATAAAGACTATGGTGCTTGGAATGGTAAGCACAAACTGTTATCTGGTCTACAATAACGATACAAAAGAAGGCGTAGTGGTAGATCCGGCAGATAACGGAG
>OBKF01000983.1_pt1 | contig 7420 bp, 8 predicted proteins | sample 1481561 | NCBI WGS metagenome assembly OBKF01 (sample SAMN00265068, study PRJEB22529) | human gut metagenome
CCAGAGAATCTACACTGATGCCACGGCTGATATAGTAGCCGCTGCGCTCTGCGATCTTGCTTAAAGGACGCTCAATACCGTCAAAAATGTTATTTAAAATACCAGGAGCCAGCGTAACAGAAACCGGTGCTCCTGTTCCTGTTACCACCTCACCAGGCTTTAAACCACTGGTCTCCTCATACACCTGGATCGTTGTTTTTTCTGAGGTAAGCCCAATGACTTCGCCTACCAGATTTTCCTTACCAACGTACACCATTTCGTTCATCTGAAATCCGGGATCACCGGCCAGAGAAACTACAGGTCCGTTGATACCGTAGATCACACCTGTCTTAGCCATTTACTGCTTACCTCCCAAGTCAAACTTAAATTCATGGCGCGCTTCTTCCAGTTTTGTCTTAAAGGAACTGTCGATCAGGATATGTTTGGACGGGATCACCGCACGGATGCCTCCGTCAAAGGAATATTCGCTGATCTTTACAGTTACATTGTGGTGCATGGCCAGTCTGCGGGCCTTGTCCTCATCAGAGGGATCCATGTATACGACCATAGCCTCATCACCTGCAACTGCTTTAGCTGCTCCGATCTGTTTTTCCAACAGGTCCAGATAGTCTCTTGTCTCCATGAAATTAGCCAGTTTATCTCTTATCTCCACAAACAGCTTATCCTTTAATTCCTCCTGTCTGTGGCTTACTTCTCTTCTTAAGTCCAGCTGTCCAATGGAAAGCTTTTTGTTACGCTCACGCCCTAACTTTTCCGTCTCAGCCTCTTCCTGCATTTTCGCCCGCTTCCTGGCATCTTCTGTATGCTCCTCATAGGCCTTATCAAGAGTTTTTGCGTAATCGTCCAGTATTTTTGCACTTTTTTCCCTTGCATCTGTCATACAGATCTCCTGAAAATGCTTCAGCTTTTCCTCTGTTGTCAAGCTCTTCACCTGCTTTCTATAGTTTCAATCCAATGGCCTCGTTTACATAAGAGGTGATAAAGTCCGGCTTGCGGCCGGTTCCATGGCGGTCCGGGATCTCTACGATCAGCGGCAGCTTCCGCTCCAGCTTTACATTGTCGATGATCTCCGGAAATTCCCTGCCAAACTTTTCAGTTAACAGGATAATGCCAATAGATTTATCGGCCAGAACCTTATCCAGCTCACGTTTCAGTTCGTCCCTCTCATGTACCACAGCCCCGTCAACACCTGCCAGGCGCATGCCGGTCCAGGTGTCGATGTTATCGCTGATGAGATACATTTTCATATTAAAGCTTACCTAAGATCATAAAGGAAATGATCAGACCATACAGGCACACACCTTCGGCAAGACCTACGAAGATAAGGGATTTACCAAGAATAGAGCTGTCTTCACTGATAGCGCCCAGTGCTGCACTTGCTGCTGCAGATACTGCAATACCACCGCCTAAACAGGAAAGACCGGTTGCAAGAGCCGCTGACAGATAGCCCATTCCAGCTGCGCTGTTAGAAACGGCTGCTGCTGTTTCCTCTGCTGCAAATGCATTTCCTGAGAACATGAAAGCTGCTGCTGCGATCATGGTCCCGAAGAATAAAAATACGTTTACACCAAGAGCTGTTTTATAACGTCCCTTTGTCTTTTCTCCTGCTGCAAATGCTCCAAAAGGTACACCGATGCTTAATACTAATGCTGCGCTTAATGTCATTTTAACTAATAAACTCATGATTGATTTCTCCTTTTTCTCTTGAGATTAAGATATCTGGATCTCCCATGTCTGCCTGACCTGCCAGGCGGCACATGTTCCAGGTTCATTTATTTATCTAATGCTTTCCATAAGGTTCAAATGCCCGTCCACTTCCTCTGTAGAACCGGCTGAACAGCTCATAATATTCCAGACGAAGGACCTGGATACCTACGATCAGGCCTTCCATACCGCATACAAACAGGTTTCCACCAATAACTACCGCCCAGTTAGGGCTTCCAGCCTCTGCGCCTGCAAGCATTAAAACCACCTGCATCATAGCTGCATGGCTCACTGCAAAAGCACCTACACGGACGAAGGAAAGTGTATTGGAAAAATAGCTTAAAAGCACTTCAAACAATTCAAATACGCCCTGGGTAATGAACATTCCCACGCCGCCTTCCATTTTCTGTGCCTTCTTCTCTATTATCGCTGACAATGGTTCCTTAAAGAACATAAGCAGCAACGGAATAATAAACAGCACAGTCAGTACAATGGTTGCCGGAAGAGCATTACCACTCATATACAGGACAATAACTGCTGCCAGTGCAAAGTAAAATACAAGTCCGGCAGCACCGTTGGTGTCAAACCATGTTTTCTCTGTATTATGCTCCTTTACGCTGTTGATGATATTTAAGATCATACACAGCAGGATAATGCCCATACCAATGGCAATGGCAACTACAAACACTGTATTCAATTTTCCAATAAATGGAAGATCGGTCATAGCTTCCTGTGGTCTTAACCACATTGCGTCAATAATATCTTCAAATCCGAACACGCTGCCGAACAGCACTCCGAATATGGTAGAAAAGAATCCGCAACAGGAAATAATGCCCGCCAGACGCATTTTTTTGAATTTATACAGTAAGAACCCGCCAATAAGAAGACAGAGTCCCTGTCCCGCATCACCAAACATAAAGCCAAACAGAATGGAATAAGTAATACCGATCAGGATCGTAGGATCGATCTCATTATAAGAAGGCAGACCATACATCTCCACATACATCTCAAATGGCTTAAACAGCCCCGGATTTTTCATTTTTGTAGGCGGAGTGCTCATGATGTTGTTGTGGTCATCTTCTATAATACAGAACGTGTCTGCATCCGATTCTATCTCTTTTTGAAACTTCTTTGCATCTGTTTCACTCATCCAGCCGCAAAGGATGTAGAATGTATGATAGCCATGCTTGGTGCAGGCTGCCATCTTTCGCACATCAAAGTTTACAGAAAAACGTTCCAGTCTGGTGCAGGCTGCTGCCAGCTCCTGTTTATTTTCATCCAGTGTCTGAAGGATCTTTCCTTCAAGCTCCTGTTTTTCTGCTTCCAGTGCCTTGATCTTATCATCTAACACATGCTCTGCTTCCATAGGAGTGCCTTCGTACTCATCTGGCAGGAAACAGCGTTCAAAATGCATAGACGCATAAATAGCATCGATCTTATCTGCCAGCTTCTCCGGCACAAAATAAACGATCCATACATATTCCGCATCTTCCAGACATTTAAACATAACCGTGTCAATGGTCTCATACACATAGCTGTTGAACTTGTCAAAGTATTCCCTGGAAATACGGCCAAAACGGAACTTGATGAACTGGAATCCCAGGATCTCCTTTACACTGTAATTTAATTCTGTAAATGGTTCTACCTGGTCTTTTGATCGCTTTAATGTCTGGATCTGCGCCTGAAGCTCCTCTTTCTTATCATTCAGTTCTTTTAAGCGGCTACTTATATCATCTACGGTTTTTGCTGCCTCTTCCTGGGACGGAAGTTCTTTCTCAGGAACTGACTGCAGCTGCCCGCCGATCTTTTCTGCCAGTTCCCTGGCAAGAATCAATTTCTCCTTATACGGATTGGTCTCAATATAAGGCCTTAAGTCTTTTACCGTCTTTAACTCTGACAGAGCATTTTCCAAATGGATCTCATATCTGGAAAGATAGGTATCCACCACCCGGTCAATGTCTGCCTTGGGGCCGGTAATGCTTAAGAACTTCATTTTCTCTATCACTTCACATAACCCCCTTAAATCCTTGCTGTCATCCCATAACGTATCTGTTCGATTGTAGTTATGATCTGTTCGATCTCTCTTTCTTTAAAATAAAGATAAGAGTTTAGTACTGCTGCTGAATAAGGCTCTTTCCTGCTTGTAAGCTCATAGATCTTATCTGTAAGCTCCTTTGCCCCGTTTCCAAGTCCATGTTCCATAAGCCCTTCTATATCCTGGCATTTGTACCAGCTGTTTTTGATCACACCATAAACCTGTTCCATGTTTTCCGCCTGAGCCATGGTCTGGATTTCTTTTTTGGTAACATGATACTGGATAGGAATGATCAGCGCATAAATATCACCTTCTGACAGGTTATAATATTTTTTTGCCCGGCATATCCACTGAAAATTCAGCATATCCATTTTCGTGCCAAAGCACTGGGCCAGCATTTTTGCCTCTGCCTTTGAAAGATATTTATCCTTTATCTTCCAGATAGTCTTGAAATAAAGCATATCCATAGCCGTTTCACAGGCCGGAAGCGTTGCTTTCCCCTGTTCTAAAAGCTTTTCTAACGGCTCATAGTAAGCAGAACCTTTTAACCCGCGGATCACATCTTCTATGCTCCTGCACTGGGACAGCTGCACCAGATCCATATCCGAATGTTTATCAAAAAATTCCTTAAACCCCGAAAGATCCTGGGCACTTTCTCTGTTTCCCGCTGCATTTCTGAGACAGGTTTTTAATATATCGATCTCATAGTGCATGAAATAAAGGTCCAGAAAACGCCTCTGCCCTACATTTGCAAACCGGTACAGCTTTGCAAAATCATGGTATTTGCTTAAGTTTAACAGCTGCTCGATCTTTCCGCGGTGAAGCTCATCCTCAGAAGCTTTGGAAAATGCCTTTTCATAAGATGGATTACTCCTTAAGAACTGAACCGCCTCAGGCACAGATCCCAGGTCTGCCATTGCCTCAAATTGCTCCGGGCGGATCCTGAAACGCTCCATAGCCTTCACCTTGGTGGAAATGCCGCTGTAACTGATCAGACTTCCCATGTCCTCACTCCTTTATCATGCTTTTAAAGAGAGCCTGTGCATACTCCTCATGCCGGGCTTCATAGGCCTCTTCCAGCCGCGCCATCACTGCTTTGGCATCCTCTTTCTGCTGTCTTAACTCCTGCTGTAATTCCTCTTCCATTTTTCCGCGTATCTGGGAAATGCGATCCTGGGTTTCTTTTTCCAGCCGGGCATCAAACGCCGCCGTTTTCTCTTCCATTTCACGGGCCATCTGCTTTTTACGCTCACCGGCACCATCCATAACAGAAACAGCGGCTTTTTCAATATCAGACAGCCGATTGATCACTGTATCCATATCACAGTCCTCCCTTTCTTTGTTCTTTTTTTAATGCAATTTTGCATTTTGCATTTTTTTATCATACTACTTTTTTTGAAAAATAACAGTGTGAAATTGTACAATAATTTAAAATTTAACGATTTTTTTAGTCGTTATGCACAAAAAACAGGGGGACAAGATCTTTTTATTGGTCTCATTCTCCTGTTTTGTACAAATTTCTCACTATTAGTTAGTTACACTTTCACTTTCAGCGGCTGCTTCATCCTGTGGCTGTGCATCGGTTTCTGCTTCCTGCTTTGCAATGTACTGGCTGGAAATATAGGCTTCCTGACCATCATAGTTGATCACAGTCCAGTCATTATTATAGCGCTTTACATAAACAACTTCTGTTCCGCCTTCTAACTGTACCAGAATACGGCCATTGGCAGACGGCTCCGTACGCACATTTACTTTATTTCCAGTCACTACATAGGTATCTGCCGATGGCTGGGTCTCTTCCGGTGTAGGCGCTTCAGGCTCTGTCTGGATCTGCTCTGTAGTCACTGTCTCCGGCTGGGTCGGATCTGCTTTTTTCTTCCCCGGCATCAAAGTACGGATCGCCACTATCAGGATCACGACCACAAGGAGCGGGATCAGGAATTTTAATACCATTTCCACAGGTGATGGTCTGTGTTTTCTTCTGCGGGTCCTTCCGCTTTGGGAAGAACCGCCATAGGAGCGCCTGGTACTTTGGGGATTTCTCCTTCGGCTGCCTGTATTTGTATTACTTCCTGCTCTGTTACGGCTTCCCCCTGTTCTGGAACGATCAGAAACTCCCTGCAGTTCTGCTCCTGAGCGGGTGCCGTTTCCTGCACCGGTACCTGTACGCGGTCTTGTCCCGTCTGTCCGGCCGTAAGATGTGCTTCCTGTCCCTGAACTGCCAGCTGCTGCACCTGTTCTGGTATTTCGCACCGGTCTTGTTTCAGTCACAGGCACATTAAAGGTTTTGGATACCTGAAAATCATGTGAAAACGCATACACCTGCTTGGTCAGAAGCTGGTATGCCTGGTTGGCATTATACGCTGTATTGTCATTTTCATGAACCGCTTTATTTCCCAAAATACGGATAGTATGATAATCATCCTTCGTGGTTTTATCGATCCAGTGTCCCTCATAAAGCTGATCTATGGTATCTGCCAGATCTCCATCTACAAGGCATGCCTTCTCAGCCAGGCAACGAACCATACACTCTAATATCTGTCTGGCTTTCACCATAACAAGATTATAGTCTTTGCTGACGATCAGGCGCTCTGCTTCCTTTACCCCCTGCTGGATCTGCTGCCAGCTGGTAGTGCGTTCAAAGTTTGACATCGCCCTTCCTCCTTTGTATGTAATAAAGCAGTATTTGCGTTTTTAGCTGCTCTTTTATCTGCTAACGTAAGTATATCAATTTTTCCTTTGCCTTGCAATCACTAAGCACTATATGATATAGTTACTAGCAGATATTTCACTTTCATATTTTCCGCAACTGCGGAAGATATCTGTTCACTATCCAAATCGCATACTATATTTAAGAAAGAGGACAACATCCATGCGTTTAAGACATATACGCGGGGCAGAAGAAACCATTGCAGAAAGCCCCTATGTGATCCAGGAACCAGAGCTTCATAAAGGCAGCTGGAACCAGGTTTTTGGCAACGATAACCCCATCCAGATCGAAGTAGGTATGGGAAAAGGCCGTTTTATCATGGAACTGGCCAAGCAGAATCCTGACATTAACTACATCGGCATTGAACGCTACTCCAGTGTACTTTTAAGAGGGCTTCAAAAACGTGCCCAGTTAGAATTAAACAATATCTATTTCATGTGCATTGATGCCAAAAATATGGCAGACTACTTTGCACCAGGAGAAGTAAACAAGATCTACCTTAACTTCTCCGATCCATGGCCAAAAGACCGCCATGCAAAGCGCCGTCTGACTTCTCCTGATTTTATGGCTGTATACGGCCAGATCTTAGCCGGCCACGGCACCGTAGAATTTAAAACTGACAATAAAGGGCTTTTTGATTACTCTCTGGAGGCAATTCCAGAAGCAGGCTGGACTATTACAGCACACACCTTCGACCTGCACCATGATCCAGTTATGTCTGTCGGAAATGTAATGACAGAATATGAAGAAAAATTTTCTTCTATGGGAAATCCCATCTGCAAGCTGATCGCTATGAGAGAACCGAAAGAGACCACAGAAAATGTTACAGTTCATCCATGACATCTTCTTGTTTTTATAAATATGGAATTTTCCTTTTAACCCTCCTGATACCGGATTGCTGCGTGCTTTGTACTTCCGCAATTCTAAAAACATTCGTAATCTGCTCATTTTTCTTCAAAAAATGGCTTCTT
>OBKF01001044.1_pt1 | contig 6898 bp, 8 predicted proteins | sample 1481561 | NCBI WGS metagenome assembly OBKF01 (sample SAMN00265068, study PRJEB22529) | human gut metagenome
GTTTATTTATCAATGAGTCTCTTTGAAATGCTCTTTGCGTGATACCTTTCCACACCCTTTCTGTAGAACGTACAAAAGGCAGTTGAGCTATTTTGCTGATTAAAGTACTGTCATTACAAGAAACAGTAACGAAATTATCCCATTTCCCGGTCACAAGTACATGAACACCAGTTTTTCGTATGGCATCTACATACGTCCTGCAAACCGGTAAATCGGTAGAATCAATGGGCAATCCCTGTTTTTTTCTCCGCTCAATAGATTTCTTAGACAAATACTTTTCCGGTTTCTGCAAAGAATAATCCGTAGCCGCTTTGTCTTTCAGACTAATCCGGTATTTTAAGGTATCTCCCGGAGTAAATTGGGCAGATACCCCCAGATACATATTTAGAGCGAGAATCAATACTATAAACTTCTTCATAAGTTATCTTTCTATTTTAATCAATCATAATTCTTCATTTTCTATAATCACCAGCCCGATTCCTCTTTGGGAAGCGATGAAAGCTCCTCCCAGCACCCGTCTTCCATCATAAAACACAGCAGATTGTCCGGGAGCAATGGCCGAGGCCGTTTCGAGGAAACGGACCAACAAATGTCCGTCTTCCAATCTTTTCACCCGACAGGGAATCGGACGACTGCGATAACGAATCCGCACTGTCAGATTCTCACACCCGAACAGTTCCCGTTCATCCACAATCTTATCCTGCTCCGCCAACATGTATTCAGTTTCCAATTGGTCGGCATCTCCAAGCATCACTGTATTTTTCTGCGGATTAATTTTCAACACATAAGCAGGCTTTCCTAAAGCGATCTCCAGTCCTTTTCGTTGGCCAATCGTATAATAAGGTGCTCCTTTATGTTTCCCCAGTTTTACTCCTTCAGAGTTGACAAACCATCCCGGTCCGATTTCACTATCCAGTTCGGGACACTGCTCACGAAGAAAATCACGATAATCTCCTTTAATAAAGCAGACTTCCATACTTTCTCCTTCTTTCGACTTTGCCTCATACCCTTTCTCCGCAAGATACTCACGGACCTTTACCTTCGTATAATCTCCCAACGGGAAAATGCAACGTTTCAGCACATCCTGCCCCAATCTCCAGAGAAAATACGACTGGTCTTTCTTATCATCGTCTCCGGCTACTATATAAATGTTTCCGTTTTTCTCTTCCAATCGCGAATAATGTCCGGTAGCTACCCATGCACAATTCAACTTATCCGCCCACTCCGTCAGAACACGGAACTTAAACAACGGATTGCACATCACACACGGATTCGGTGTACGCCCCTGCTTATATTCATCTATGAAGTTTTTTACGATGGTCTCTTTAAAAGGAATACGCTCATCTGCCACATAATGTTCAATCCCCATTCGTTCAGCTAACTCCCTGGCGTCCTGCGGTTCATCTCCCCACACACGCATGGTAACTCCTACAATCTCATATCCTTGTTCTTGCAGCATCAAGCAAGTAGCGGTGCTGTCTATGCCACCGCTCATACCTACCAATACTCTCTTGTTTCGTTCTTCCATTCGAATTTTGAAAATTTACATGGTTACAAATGTACGAGATTTCAAAGAGAAAAGTTGCTTTTCTGAAAGAAAATCCTTATATTTGAAATATACCAAAAGCGAGAACAATTATGGCTAACCCCAGATTACCGGGCATTTCCGAAAACGAGCAAGCCTTATTGTATGCCAAATTGAATGAGTACAACCGAGGCAGAGCCTCTTTTAAAGAGGTAGGAGTCTACCTGGTGGTGTTGCCCCGACCGGGGAAACCAAATTATTCCCTTTGGCTGTACTCTCCCCTGCCCGAAAAGCAATCCATTCTTTATATACATGACCTGTCACCGGACATTAACGAATCCCTCCGAATGGCCAGTACAATGTTTTACTATTCAAGGCGTTGCCTTATTCTCATGGATTACAATGAGAAAAGAATGCAGAGTAACGGTGACGACCTTATCTTTTTCGGAAAATACCGGGGACATTTTCTTCATGAAATTTTGAAGATAGATCCTGCCTATTTAAGTTGGGTAGCTTACAAGTTCACCCCCAAAATACCTAAACAGGAACGCTTCGTCAAAATAGCACAGGCTTATCATTCCATACATTTGGATATCATGATCAGAAAGTCGAGAGAGAAACGTTCATCAAGCCGCTATTTGGGAGAATTAGGGGAAAAACTGACTGACTTAAAATTAAAAGTCACACGCGTACGACTGGAAGACGATCCATACAAAACAAGAGTGAACGGCACTACCCCACAGTTTTTTGTCAAGCAGATACTGACTTTAACCGATGCCAGTGGAAACCTGGTTATTATAAGTATTCCATCAAAAAATCCCAGTGCGGTTTCATGCACTCTATCAGGGATAGAACATGAATACCGACTGGGAGATATTATCTACATTGCATCGGCGAAAGTATCACGCCAATATGAAAGCTATGGTTCAAAGTACACGCGCCTTAGCCATGTGAAGTTCGCAAGCCTCAACGTTTAGTCCAATCGTCCTTGACAAAACTTGCCGGATAGGAAATTTTATCCACCACTCCGTCTTTCTGACGAATCCAGGACGTAAATGTACGAGCACCCTCATCTAATACAATAATACGGGCCCCGTTAGGCAAATGATTATATTCCGTATTTCCACCGGTGAAGCGTCCATAAGCCAGAAGAATACCTTTCCACATCACTGCATAATCATTATCATGATCGTGTCCTACAAACATACCCATCACATCACCCGCTTCTTTCATTGCCGCAAACATTCCCGTATTCAATTTAGGTGCACAAGCTTCCTCCATACGAGTTCCGCGAAGAATCGCGTTTTCGGTACGGGCAGCTTCATTGTATTCAGGAAGAGGAATATGGAAAAAGGCAAGAGCCGGCAAAGGCTGTCCACCATTTTGCGCTTTATAAGCTGCACTCTGCTGGCGATACCAATTTATCTGATCGAATGTAAGCCATGCATATCCCTTCACATCTTTCAAAGGAGAATAGGAATGAGAATCCATGCAATAAAGCAAAGCTGCATCCTTCTTTACATTAGAAGACGATTTCACGGTTAATACATAGTCCGGCGATAAGACTGTTCCCCGGTCAGGCAATAAATTTCCGGGAACTTTACGGATAATATCATATAACTGTTCCCGTGTCATTCCCTGTTCATTGTCATGATTACCAAAAGTGACCACGAAAGGCAGTTTGCGTTTAACTACCGGTTCCAATACCTGCAACATTCCGGAATCTGCCGGAGCAGAATAAACAACATCGCCGGTAAAAATTACCAAATCCGGGCGTTCATCATCAAGCACCTGATTTATGCGTTCCAAAGCGATATCAGAAGCCCGGTTGCCGTATTTAAAATGCACATCGGTAAATTGCACAATTTTGAATTTACCATCTTTACTAAATTTCAGTTCACTCTTTTGAGCCATACAAAAAGTCGTTACCAACAAAAAGGTAAGTGTTAAGTAAATTTTTAAGAGCCGAATCATATTTATTTGTTTTAGGGGTTAAGAAATCTTCTCTATCAGCACGGTAGCATAGGCTGATATACCTTCTTCACGACCCGTAAAACCGAGTTTCTCGGTAGTAGTCGCCTTAATGGAAATATCATCCGCATCAATTCCCATGACAGTTGCCATCGTCTCTTGCATCAAAGGAATGTGTGCCTTTAACTTCGGGCGTTCGGCACAAATGGTTGCATCGATATTACCCACTTTATATCCTTTGGTAGCAATCAATTCCACTGTTTTCTTCAGCAGTATTTTGCTATCTATGTTTTTAAATTCTCCTGCCGTATCGGGAAAGTGATAGCCGATATCACGCATATTCGCCGCCCCTAACAAAGCATCGCAAACCGCATGCAACAATACATCAGCATCCGAATGCCCCAACAATCCTTTTGTATGTTCCAAAAGAATACCACCCAGCCACAATTCACGCCCTTCGACCAGCTGATGTACGTCGAAGCCAAAGCCTACTCTTATCTTCATATTTCGTATAACAAATGAGTACTAATGAATAAAAAAGATCAACGGATATAGAAATCCAGCAGTTTTTCCTCTTCCAGATAACCTTGCAAACGCTGTCCGATACTAACAGGACCTACACCGACAGGAGTCCCCGTAAAGAGTAGATCACCGATTTTCAACGTTACAAACCGACTGACATAAGCGATAATATCATCTATCTTGAAAAGCATATCTGCTGTACAGCCACGCTGTACTTCTTTACCGTCGATCAACAGATTGAAGTTCAAATTTTGAATATCTTTATAATGCTCTACCGGAACAAAAGTCCCAATAGCAGCCGATGAATCAAAACCTTTACAAAGCTCCCAGGGATTCCCCTGTTCACGGAACTTTCGTTGAAGGTCACGGGCTGTAAAGTCGATACCGACTGTCACAGCATCATAATAGCGGTTAGCAAAACGGGGAGCGATATTTTTCCCCAATCGGTTGATACGGACTACCAATTCCGTTTCATAATGTATCTCGTTGGAAAAGTCGGGGATGAAAAACGGTTTGCCATCTTTCAGAATAGCAGAATCAGGCTTCATAAAAATCACCGGCTCCGTATTTACTTGTGTATGTCCCAGTTCTTTGTTATGCTGGGCGTAGTTCATTCCTACTGCAATAATCTTCATTATTTCTCGTTAAAATTCAATCGGTTAAACATAACAGCCAAATGAGCATATAGAGACGTATTCTGCACCACTATATTCTCGGGTACACGGATTCGGAAAGGAGTAAAGTTCCATACGGCTTTTATACCTCCGTCTACCATCTTATCTGTAATTTCCTGAGCAATATTAATAGGCACGGTCAACACACCGATATTTACATCGTATTCTTTCATCTTTGCCTCAAAATCATCAGAGTGAAAAATAGGAATACCATTCAGGTCTTTTCCCACCAATTCCGGATTCACATCAAAAGCTGCCACAATCTCCAGCCCGAAATGATGCAAACCTGAATCCCGAAGCAAAGCAGCCCCCAGGCTACCTACACCAAACAAGAAGGCTTTGTGCATATTGGTAAATCCAAGAAAACTCTCTAACACCTCAATCAGCGCATCAATATTGTATCCCACTCTCGTACGCCCCGAGATATTGACGTATGACAAATCCTTGGCGATTTGGGAAGCGTCAATATTTATTTCCTTAGAGATTTGTGTAGAAGAGACATACTGCTCCCCTTTATCTTTCATTAGTTTTATATTGGACAGATACCAGGGAAGTCTGCGCAAGGTAGGCTCCGGCACTTTATCCGCCTCTTTTCGTATAGATGTGCTCATACTTCTTACTAAATTTGGTATTTTGCAAAAGTACAATCTTTTTTGAGACTGACAACCCTATAACAGAAAACCTTAATAGAGATTAAACAAAACAATGAAAAGAGGTTCAAATTTTGCTCTTTTCCATAAGTTTAATACTTTTGAAAAGGATTAAAAATGACGAGTATGAAAAATAATGATTGGAAAGATAGATTAAACGTAGTGTATTCCACGAATCCGGACTTCGGCTATGAAATGGATAACGATGAAGAGCAAGTTACTCTCGACAAAAACAAACAAAACCTGCGAGTTTCCATTGACAAAAAGAACCGGGGCGGTAAAGTGGTCACATTAATTACCGGATTTATAGGTACGGAAAACGACTTGAAAGAGCTGGGTAAGCTACTGAAAAGCAAATGCGGAGTAGGCGGATCGGCTAAAGACGGAGAGATTATGGTGCAAGGAGATTTCAAAACCAAAATCATAGAGCTGCTCATTAAAGAAGGATACTCTAAAACAAAAGGTATAGGAGGTTAAACTAAATAGCATTTTGTAACTAGAAATTTTAAAGATATGAGAAAAGTAACATTATTCTTTGCAGCAGCGTTATTCTCACTGTTGTCATTTGCACAAGACAACAATGCTGATATCGTCAAGGTAGGCGATAGTATACCTGCTTTCACCCTTCATTCAACAGTGAACGGTACTGTAAACTCCGAGGACCTGAAAGGAAAAGTTGTATTAATCAATATTTTCGCTACTTGGTGTGGTCCTTGCCAAAGCGAACTGGCTGAAGTTCAAAAAACACTCTGGCCTAAATATAAGGACAACAAAGATTTCTGCATGTTAGTAATCGGGCGCGAACATACCGACGATCAATTAACGGAATACAACAAGCGTAAAGGGTTTACATTTCCTCTCTACCCGGACCCGAAACGGGAAGTCACAGGTAAGTTTGCCAGTCAATACATTCCCAGAAGTTACTTAATCAACAAAGAAGGGAAAGTGATATCCGCCACTGTCGGTTATAAAAAAGAAGAAATGGACAAGCTGATGAAGGAAATAGACAAAGCATTGAAATAATCCTCCCCAAGAATGTGCCTCATGTTATACATGGCAGTTTCTTGAGGAAAGGAATGATAAGATCAAATCAAAAGAAAAGGCAACTAACTCGTTATGAATTAGTTGCCTTTCTTGTATCTTCAAATAGAGAGTCTTAATGAATATCTCTATTAAGTTAACGTGTTCCGTTTTTAAGGACACATCATAGAATTTGAATCTGATTGATTATTCAGCTTTCAAAGTGAAACGCTTGAAATCAACAATCTTCAGTTCAGGGTCAGCAGCAGCCAACACTTCTCTTACAGTTTTCTTACCGTCCATGATATCTTCCTGGTTCAATAAGCAAACTTCTTTCAAGAACTTGCCCAGACGACCTTTCGCGATGTTCTGAATCATTTGTTCAGGCAGGTGTGCAGCCTTCTCTGCAGAAACAGTAGCAATGATTTCTTTTGCTTTAGCTACATCTTCAGCTGTAATCCATCCTTTAGCCATGTTGCTATCCATGTGTTCTTCGCTGTCCACATGAGCCGGGTTGATGTTAGCTTTCTTCAGAG
>OBKF01001048.1_pt1 | contig 6870 bp, 4 predicted proteins | sample 1481561 | NCBI WGS metagenome assembly OBKF01 (sample SAMN00265068, study PRJEB22529) | human gut metagenome
GGGCCGCGAGGCCGCCGAAGGCGAGGTCGACTGGAGCGAGAAGTACGCCGCCCAGTTCAAGGCCGCGATGGACGACGACTTCAACACGCCGCTCGCCATCGCCGCGATGTTCGAGCTCGCCACCGAGATCAACCGCACGGGCGATCCGGTCCTCGTGCGCCAGCTCAAGGGCCTGGGCGCCGTGCTCAACATCCTGCAGCTTGACCCCGAGAACTTCCTCAAGGGCGGCGCCTCCGATGCCGACGAGGCCCGCATCAACGCCCTGATCGAGGAACGCCGCGAGGCCAAGAAGGCGAAGAACTTCGCCCGCGCCGACGAAATCCGCAAGTCCCTCCTTGACGAGGGCATCGTGCTCATGGACGGCCCGCAGGGCACGACCTGGCGCCGCATCTGAGTTCCACGGACCCATTTCAGGACATATCGACCATCATGGCAAAACGCGTTTTTCTTGAATTTGAACACGACATCGAGGCCTTCGAGAAGAAGGTCGACGAGCTCAGGGAGCTTGCCGAGAACACCTCCGAGAGCGCCGTCGCCGTCTCGATCGACGCCGAAGTCGCGCAGCTGGAGAACAAGTCCCGCGAGCTTCTGAAGAAGGTCTACGCGGACCTCACGCCCTGGCAGATGTCGCTCGTCGCGCGCCATCCGAACCGCCCGTACACGCTCGACTACATCGACATGATGTTCACGGACTTCCAGGAGCTCCACGGCGACCGCGCCTTTGCGGACGACGAGGCGATCGTGGGCGGTCTCGCCCGCCTCGCCGACATGAATGTCATCGTGATCGGCAACCAGAAGGGCCGCACGCTGCGCGAGCGCACCCGCCGCAACTTCGGCATGGCCCGTCCCGAGGGCTACAGGAAGGCCCTGCGCCTCATGAAGCTCGCCGAGAAGTTCGGCCTGCCCGTCATCACCTTCGTCGATACCCCGGGCGCCTATCCCGGCATCGACGCCGAGGAGCGCGGCCAGTCCGAGGCCATCGGCCACAACATCTACGCGATGTCCACCCTCAACGTGCCGATCGTCTCCTGCGTGATTGGCGAGGGCGGCTCCGGCGGCGCGCTCGCGATCGCCGTCGCCGACACCGTGATGATGCTTCAGTACTCGACCTACTCGGTCATCAGTCCCGAGGGCTGCGCGTCCATTCTCTTCAAGGACGCCGGCCAGGCCCCGCGCGCCGCCGAAGCGCTCGCCCTGACGGCCCCGCGCCTCTCGCAGCTCGGCCTCGTCGACCGCGTGCTCTCCGAGCCGCTCGGCGGCGCCCACCGCGATCCCAAGCTCATGGCGACCACCCTCAAGAAGGCTCTCGTCGACGAGCTTCGCGTCCTCATGAAGCACGACATGCCGACGCTGCTCGCACGCCGCGCCGAGAGGCTCGAGGGCTACGGCCGCTTCGAGCGCCTCGCTGAGGAGGTTCCCGAGCCCGAGGCTCCCGCCGCCGCGCCTGAAGCTCAACCCGACGCCAAGGCCGATCCCTGCGATTGCCCGTACGCCAAGAAGGCCGCACAGGCCGCGAAGTCCGTGAAGGCCAGGCCTGCCGCCGAAGAAGCGAAGGCCGCTGAAGCGGAAAAGGCCGAATAAGCGGACCTCACCGTCCCGCCCGTCTCAAAAAGGCACGTTTCTCCATGGAGGACGTGCCTTTTTTGGATTTCTTCCCGCTCGTGTCGCCCGCCGCAGTACAATGACGGCTTTGTTTTTCACGGCCCTTTGAGTCCCTCCAGTCCGCCCATGTCCGACGCTCCCAGAAAAGCCCCAGCCCGCAAGTCCGCGCCGCGCCCCTCGAAGGCGCTCGCCGAGCGTCTGACGCAGCTCGTCTACGACGCGCTCTCCGATGCGGCCGAAACGCTTCTCGGCGTCAAGGGGGACGAATTCTCGCTCCGGCCGCTCAATCCCGTGCGCGTCGTCGTGGCGCTTTCGGGCGGGCGCGACTCCATGGCGCTCCTTGACGTCGTCGAGAAGCTCTTTCATCGTCCGCGCCAGTTTCTCATCGCCCGCGTGCATGCGGTCTACGTCAATCACGGCCTCTCGCCCAATGCGGACGACTGGGAGACGCACTGTCGCGCCGAGTGCGAGGCAAGGCGCATTCCGTTCACGCCCGTGCGCGTGACGGTCAGGCAGACGGGCGAAGGCGTCGAGGCCGCGGCCCGCGAGATCCGCTACAGGGCGCTTGCACGCTTTGCACGCGAGGAGGCCTATGACGTCGTGCTGACGGCGCATCACGAGGACGACCGTATCGAGACCTTCCTCATGCAGTGGATGCGCGGCGCGGGGCCCGAAGGACTCGCCGCCTTTCCGCAGACGCGCGAGCTCGTGATCCCTGGACTTTCGGCCTCGAGAAACGCGCCGCCGCTTCTGCTCGTGCGCCCCTGGAGCGGCGTGCTTCGCGCCGACATCGACAGGTACGCCCGAAGCGTGAAGCTCAGCTACGTCGAGGACGAGTCGAACCGGAGTCCGAAGTACCTGCGCAACCGCATCCGCCGCGAGGTCGTGCCGCTTCTCGACAAGATCCGTCCGGGCTTCAGGCAGGCCGCGGCGCGCGCCGTTTCGCTCACGGCCGAGGCGGCCGAGGTGCTCCGCTCCGTTTCGCTCGACGATCTTGCGCGGTGCAGGGACGAGGCGAATCCGCACGCCCTGCGCATTCCCGCGCTTCTCAGGCTGATCCCCGCCCGCCAGGCCTGGTGCCTGCGCACCTGGATGCAGGAGGAAGGCATGCAGCTGCCCAACCGAGCGCGTCTTGAGGAGGGGCTCAGGCAGGTGAGGCAGAGCCACGCCGACTCGCAGCTTGCGCTTCAGGTGCGCTCCAAGGAGATGCGCAGGTGGGGCGACCTTCTCGTCATCCGCGACGTCTCGCCCAGACGGTCGGAGGATACGCGCGATGCGGTGCTCGTCTGGGAAGGCGGCGACACGCTGGCGCTTCCCGGCTGGAACGGCTCTCTGGCCGTCATTCCGTGCCTGCCCGGAGAGTGCGGCGTGAGCGCGAGGCGCCTGCGCGATGGCACCCTCGAGGTTCGCGCCCGCCGCGGCGCCGAAAGAATGAAGCTCTGGCCGAACCGTCCGTCGAAGTACCTCAAGGACCTCTTCGCCGAGGCGGGCGTGCCCGCCTTCGAACGCGCCGACCTTCCGCTCGTCTGGCTCGACGGGGAGCTCGTCTTCACGGGCGCGCTCGGCATGGACATCCGCTTCTGCGACGAACTCGCCCACGACGACACGCTCGTGCGCTTCGAATTCAGGTCCGAAGCGAGTCTGCTCGGAGCGCCCGCGGACAGGCCCAATCTCGCCGACAGGCCCGCTTCGGAGCGTCGAGGCGGGCGCTGAGAACGTTTTTTCCGCTTTTGCCGGAACAAGCGATGCCTGTGGACTTTTTTTCATTACTTCTGTAGAATGCGAAACTTATCTGACGTCGGAAGTGTGGCAGAGTGGTTGAATGCACTGGTCTTGAAAACCAGCGAGGGGCAACCCTTCGTGGGTTCGAATCCCACCGCTTCCGCCAATGGAGCTATACCTGGTCGACTGAGGGGCGGTCCTACTACTGTGCGTTTGGGCCGCATGTAGACCAGTCAGACAACGTACAGACATGTAGTACGATTTGGAGCACGTTTCTTAGCGCTGAAACGTGCTCCATTTTTTTGCTTTTTTGAGTCCGGCGGCGTCAGAGGTCGTCTGGATCAGGCTCCGCGAGTCTGCCGCGCACGCTCGACGAATGCGAGGATCCACTGCCAGAGCGGCAGGAACCAGAGGTAGAACGCCGCGAGCACGCAGGCCGCAGGTGCGCCGACCGAGGCGATGGGCACGGCGCCCGCGATCGACCACGGGATGAGCGGCGCGATCACGATGACGGTGTTCTCAAGGTCGATCGCCATCTTCTGGCGGTCGGGGCGGACCTGGTCGCAGAGCTGGTTCGTGAGCATCACGGGCAGGGCCTGGTTGCAGGCGATGCCGCAGGTGACGACGGCCGTCGTTAGGACGGCGCCAAAGGGCGTTAGGCGGCGCGCGACGCCGGGCAGCAGTCCCTTGAGACGGGCGATGAGGCCCGTGCCCTCGAGCAGGCCCGAATAGGTCGAGGAGATCAGGATGATCGCGCAGACGGGGAGCATCGAGACGAGGCCGCCGCCCGCGAGCATCTTCGCCACCCCCGGGTTCTCGGGCGCAAAGCCCAGCACGAGCGTCTCGCCGATCGTGCGCCAGGGCATGTCCTGGACGAACGCGCACAGCAGGACCGCAGCGAGCGTGCTGGCCACCATGGTCAGGCGGATCGAGAACTTCAGGAAGATGAGTGCGAGGAGTACGACGGCGGGCAGATAGGTCGTCCAGTGGAGCGAGAAGGCGCTGCGGAAGATGCCCGTGACGTCGATGCCGGCATCCCTGCCGGGATTGAGAAGGCCGCTGGCCGCATAGACGGCGCCTGCGGCCAGAAGCGGCACGACGCTCGTCTTCACCATCAGCTTCAGGTTGGTGTAGAGGTTCGTCTTCGTGACGACGGCGACGAGCGCGGCGCTCGTCGAGACGGGGGAGCACCTGTCGCCCATGAAGACGCCCGCGAGAATGGCGCCGCCCGAAAGGAGCGGGCTCACGCCCATGGCGTCGAGCATCGTGGCGGTGATGACGCCCATCGTCGCGACCGTGCCGAAGGCCGTGCCCGTCAGCGTGGAGAGAAGACCGTTGAGAAGGAAGGCCGCAAGAAGTCCCCATTCGAGCGTGATGAAGCCCGCCGCATCCGTGACGAGACGGGCGATCGTGCCCGAAGCCCTCCACGAGCCCGTGAGCATGCCGATGAGCGCCATGACGATCACGATGCCCATGATGGTGCGCACGCCCTTCGAGGCCATGGCGCCGAGCGCCTTGAGGCCGTGTCCGCGGAAGAGCCCGTAGCCCGAGAAGAGGAAGAAGCCTGCGATGAGTGCCCAGATGACCGTATGGCCCGTGAGTGCGCAGGAGAGGATGGCGGCGGCGAAGAGGCCGAGGACGATGCCTTCAAGCATGATGAGGTGTGCGTATCTTCAAATTGGAGCGGCCCGGACGCGGAATGCGCCGGGCTGGACATTCAAGTGAGCATTGTGCCAAAGGCGGGCGCCTTTGGGAACACCTCTTTGTGGGTGTCTCAGAGGAAAGGCTGCGCCGTGTTCCAGAGCACCCAGCAGGCGAGCAGCATGAAGATCACGGCGCTCGCCTTGTTCATGAGCTTCGGGCCGCTGCCCCTTGCGAGGAAGACGCGCATGCGGTCGGCGATGAGCGCGTAAAAAATCATGCAGACGAAGACCATCAGCGCGTAGACCGCGATCATGAAGGCTACCTGCGGGACGTAGGCGATCTCCGGGTCGATGAACTGCGGCATGAGCGAGACACAGAAGATCATCGGCTGCGGATTCGTGACGGCGAGGATGAAGCACTTCGAAAAGAGCCCCTCGCCGGCGTTGTCGGGCACCTGCACGCCCGGCGCGTCGATCACGATCTTCGGAGGGACCTTCCGCCAGGTCTTGACCGACAGTCTGATGAGGAAGCAGGCGCCGAGGAGCTTGATCGCCGCGAAGAGCATGGGACTCGAGGCGACGATGACACCCACGCCGGACATGCCCGCGATGAAGAGGAACGCGATGCCGAGCGCCGTGCCGAGGGCGCCCGACATGGTCCGGCGCCACCCGTACTCGGCGGCGAGCGTGATGATCATCACGACGCCGAGCCCCGGCGTCAGGATGTTCGCGAGGCTCGTGACGAGAAAGAGCGCGAAGAGACTCGACATGAGGCCCTTTTCTTAGCGGAAGGCGGCTTCGTACACGGCGAGCGTGTCTTCGAAGGTGAAGTAGTTCGCGTCCTGCTCGAAGGCGTGGGCGCCTGCAGAGCGGCAGACTTCGGTCATGGCGGGCAGCTCCTCGCACGTGATGCCCCAGTCGCTCATCTTCAGGTCCTGCATGCCGCAGTCGTGGATGAGACGCGAGAGCGCGCTCAGGAAGTCGGAGGGCTGCACGGCGTCCTCGACGCCCATGGCCCTGGCGAGCGCGACGAAGCGTTCGGACTGTGCGCCCACGGCGACCATGTGGCCGAAGTAGGCCATCGAGAGCATGATGAGGCCTGCGCCGTGCGGGAGTTCGGGATGGAAGGCCGAGAGCGCGTGCTCCATCGCATGGTGGCTCGTGAGGCGCGTAGTCGTCATGACGAAGCCCGCCATGGTGTTGGCGAAGGCGACGTGTTCGCGGGCCTTGATGTCGGTGCCGTCAGCGACGGCCTTGGGAAGCCACGCGGCGAGATGGCGGACGGCCTCAAGCGCATACATGTCGCTCATGAAGTTCGGACGCTTGCCCACGTAGCCTTCGACAGCGTGGAAGAGCGCGTCGAAGCCCTGGTAGGCGGTGAGGGCGGGCGGAACGGAGACCATGAGTTCGGGGTCGACGATAGCGAGCTTCGGGAAGCAGCCCGGGTGCCCGATGCCGACTTTCTCCCTCGTTTCGGGATTGGTGATGACGCCGCCGGCGTCGACTTCGCTGCCGGTGCCCGCGGTCGTCGTGATCGCGACGAGCGGAAGCGGATCATGCTCGAAGGCCCTGCGTCCGCCGGTACCGCCCTGGACGTAGTCCCAGAGCTCGCCGGGATTCGTCGCCATGAGGCCCGAGATCTTCGCGCAGTCCATGACGGAGCCGCCGCCCAGCGCGACGAGGAAGTCGCATCTCTCGTCCTTCATGCGGGCCGCCACCTTCATGACGGTCGAGACCATCGGGTTGGGCTCGACGACGCCCATGTGAACCACGGCAACGCCACGTTCCTCGAGTATGGCGGTGACGCGCGCGAGCGCGCCGATGCGCTCCATCGAGCGGCCGTTCGAGGTGAGAAGCAGGGCCCTGGTGCCGGGCAGGGGCTCGGTGCGAAGGGCCTCGAGCC
>OBKF01001057.1_pt1 | contig 6830 bp, 6 predicted proteins | sample 1481561 | NCBI WGS metagenome assembly OBKF01 (sample SAMN00265068, study PRJEB22529) | human gut metagenome
AGATTTCCGAGATGGGATCGAACATGATTATGATTCATCCGGGAGCCGATATGCGGGGAGGTGTCCGGCAGGACCCGTCTGCGATGCAGACCTTGAAGCTAGCCGACTACGAGGCCTTGCGCGATGAGACCAGTTTCCTGTCTGCCATCAGTCCCAATGTTTCGTCATCGGGACAGCTTATTGCCGGTAACAACAACTATCCGGCTTCGGTGAACGGTGTCGGAACAGAATATCTCGATATTCGCCAACTGACTGTTGAGAATGGAGAGATGTTCACAGAAGCCGACATACAGAGTTCGGCCAAAGTGTGCGTGATCGGAAAGACCATAGTAGACAATCTTTTTCCAGACGGAAGTGATCCGGTAGGTAAGATTATCCGTTTCAGCAAGATACCTTTCCGTGTGGTAGGTGTGCTCAAAGCAAAAGGGTACAACTCTATGGGACAAGACCAGGATGCCGTAGTGCTTGCGCCATATACCACCGTAATGAAACGTCTGCTTGCCGTTACGTATTTACAGGGAGTATTTGCCTCTGCCCTCACCGAGGATATGACGGACTATGCAACTGACGAAATCAGTACAATCCTCCGCCGCAACCATAAACTGAAGGCTTCGGATGATGATGACTTCACCATCCGTACCCAACAGGAATTGAGCACGATGCTCAACTCAACCACCGATTTGATGACTACCCTGCTTGCTTGCATCGCAGGTATTTCGCTGGTAGTGGGTGGCATCGGAATTATGAATATCATGTATGTATCCGTTACGGAGCGTACCCGTGAAATTGGTCTGCGTATGTCTGTCGGCGCACGCGGGGTCGACATTCTAAGTCAATTCCTCATCGAAGCCATCATGATTAGTATCACGGGAGGTATTATCGGAGTGATTATCGGCTGCGGAGCCAGTTGGATTGTCAAGAGCGTAGCGCATTGGCCTATCTATATCCAGCCGTGGAGCGTATTCCTCTCCTTCGCAGTATGTACAGTTACAGGGGTCTTCTTCGGATGGTATCCGGCTAAGAAAGCAGCAGATTTAGATCCGATAGAAGCCATCAGATACGAATAAAATGGATAATTACCAATAAAAGAATTATCTTTGTCTTTATGAAACAAACCTTTACATCCGCACGTCGTCCCCTGGAAGTACTGATACACATTATCAGCTGGGGAATTATGTTCGGTTTCCCGTTCTTCTTCGTCGAACGTGGGAACGGGAACATCAACTGGATGGCTTATACACGCCATCTCGCCGTACCACTCTCTTTCATGATTGTGTTCTACGTGAATTATTTCATTCTTGTGCCGCGCTATCTTTTCCAGAGTCAGGCCAAAAGATATGTGGTCTACAATATTATCTTTTTATGTGCCATCGGTGTGTTGCTTCATCTCTGGCAAAGTCTGACGTTCGATCCGTCATTCGCTCCCAAATCAAAAAGACCGGGGATGCCTCCGGGATGGTTGTTTTTCCTTAGGGATATGTTGAGTCTCGTATTCACTATCGGACTAAGTGCCGCTATCCGCATGAGTGCCCGATGGACACAGAATGAAGCTGCCCGAAAAGAGGCGGAACGGAACCGTGCGGAAGCGGAACTGAAGAACCTGCGGAACCAACTGAACCCGCACTTTCTGCTGAATACGCTGAATAACATCTATGCATTGATTGCATTTGATTCGGACAAGGCGCAACAGGCAGTTCAGGAGTTGAGCAAACTGCTTCGTTATGTGTTATATGATAACCAGCAGACATACGTTCCTCTCTGTAAGGAGGTCGATTTTATCCGCAATTACATCGAACTGATGCGCATCCGTCTGTCCGCCAACGTGCAGATGATTACTAAATTCGATATTCAGCCCGACAGTCAGACGCTCATTGCCCCGCTTATCTTTATCTCTTTGATAGAGAACGCTTTCAAGCATGGCATCTCCCCTACTGAATCGAGTTTCATCAGTATTCATATTTTGGAGAATGATAAGGAAGTGATTTGTGAAATCCGCAATAGTAATCATCCTAAGACAGTGGAGGATAAGAGTGGATCGGGCGTGGGATTGGAACAAGTCAGCCGTCGGTTGGAGATACTTTATCCCGGAGCTTATACGTGGTTGAAAGGCGTCTCAAAAGACGAAAAGGTATACGAATCGAGATTGAGTATCAAGATTAGAGAGTAGAAAGAAAAACGTTCAGTATAAAATGTCAAGTACCAATGTTTAGTATAAAGCGTCAAGTACAAGATTTTGGATATAAAACTTTAGATATAAAATAGTATGATGTTACGTTGTGCAATCGTTGACGATGAGCCTTTAGCTCTTAGCTTGTTAGAGAGTTATGTGAGTAAGACTCCGTTCCTGCAACTTGCAGGAAAGTATTCCAGTGCGGTTCAGGCGATGAAAGAATTGCCGGGCGAAGAGGTCGACCTCCTTTTCTGGACATTCAGATGCCGGAGCTTAACGGTCTGGAGTTCTCGAAGATGGTAGATCCGCATACCCGTATTGTGTTTACCACCGCTTTCGGACAGTATGCCATCGACGGTTATCGTGTCAACGCACTCGATTACCTGCTGAAACCAATCTCATACGTTGATTTCCTGCAAGCTGCCAACAAAGCTCTCCAATGGTTCGAACTCGTGCAGAAACCGGAAGAGATAGACAGTATCTTTGTGAAAAGTGACTACAAACTGGTACAAGTGGACTTGAAGAAAATCATGTATATCGAAGGACTGAAAGATTACATCAAAATATATACGGAAGACGCTCCCAAACCTATCCTGTCACTGATGAGTATGAAAGCCATGGAAGAGCTCTTGCCATCCAGTCGTTTCATACGTGTGCACCGCTCCTTCATCGTACAGAAAGATAAAATACGTGTGATTGACCGCGGACGTATCGTGTTTGACAAGACATATATTCCTATCAGCGATAGTTACAAGCAAGTTTTTCAGACTTTTCTTGACGAAAGGAGCTAATTATTCATGAATTTATCGGTAAAAAAGTGAATTTTGTCGATTATAGTTTGTCAAAACCCGTTTTATATCTACCTTTGCAACGAACAGAAAGGGATTGTGAAATTCCAAGAATAGAATAGTTTAGTTAAGTCTAGTTTAGTTTTTGTGTTGATAGCTCCCTCGTCGGCGGACGAACTAGGGAGCTATTTTTATATATTACAGGAATATTATTGCACAAAATATACATATTTTCCATAACTTTGCAGCGATAAAGTCTCACACAAATGGAATATAGCGTAGAAGAACTAAAAAATGCATTAATTGAGAGATGCGAAAAAGAGGGTATTCTATATGCAACGGTGGCAATGGATAGACGTACCAAAGAGATGATTCTTCCTGATACTTTAGAAGGAGCCCTGAAACATCCGGAATACTTTGTATGTACCTGCAGGAGAGTGAAAGATCAATATATAGTGGAGGAGATTACCAAAGTGTAATCCTCCTCCAATCTTTTATTCTTATTTTTCTTTTTTTATTCGCCCAATTCTCCCAGCAAATCGTAGGAAGGAGCAAAGAAAAGCGTTCCTGTTACAGCTGTGCTGAAGTCAAGCAAACGATCGGTATTCCCTACCGGATTGCCGATGAACATACTTTCCAACATCTGCCGGGTCGTACTGAACGTACTTGCATAACCGATGAAGTATGTGCCATATTCTCCCTTAGACGTATTGGCAAACGGCATGTTGGCACGTACAATTTTCAGGTCATCACCAATATTAGTGACGGCATTATGCGCATTTTGAGGTTTCTCCTCGTCAGACAGCTCGACATCGTTAAACTTACGACGACCGATCACTTTCTCCTGTTCTTCCACAGGCAGAGCGTTCCATGCAACCATATCGTGAATGTACTTCTGTACAAAAACATAACTTCCTCCTGCAAAATCAGCATCCTCCTCTCCTACCACCGCAAAATGATAAGGATTCTCATCAACTGCCGGATTCTCTGTTCCGTCTACAAAGCCGATAATAGCCTTGCCGTCCATATATCTGAAACCGTGAGTTTCATCGACAGGTTCAACTACGCCCTGGAGCTTCTCGTCAATGATGGAAGCAAACTCAAAACACAACCCCATCTGTTTTGCACGGATATGAAACAAGATGTCGCCCGGAGTAGAGACTGCCGTGTGCTTTCCGCCTTTGATCTCTTCAAAAGTGTTCAGTTCTTTCGGCTTTCCCTTTTCCGGGAAAAGACGGCTCCAGGCATCGGCGCCAAAGCCCATCGTACAACTGAACATCAGTTCGGGGAAACGATTACGCATGCTGCGAATCATGCCCGAGAAATTAGCGCATACATCTTTTACTTTATCAAGAGTTTCGGGAGTATCTTTTAGAGTATAAACAATAAAAATGACATTTTCACCTTGTTTCCCGGCTACGTCCTGCGGGATATTACCTCCAAATGAATTTTGATAAGGATTCATATTTTTCTTTTTTTCTGTTAGTTTCGTCAACGAAACAGTTCTAATTCATTTTTTTATTACTATCGTCAATATATGCGGCAGCCGCTTTATCCACAAATAGCTCTACATTCTGCGCGTGATGAGCTATATAGGCTGCGGGACCAGTGTCTCCCGAATTACAGATTTCTTCTACTACGTCGACTTTATTTTTTCCGGTAATCAGGAAAATGACATAGCGGGCATTCTGAATGGGGTATCCCGTCATTGCGATACGCTTCTGCCCGTTACGGGGATGTGCACTGACCACATAAATAGAGTTTGAAGTCAGCAAATCTTCTTGCCCGGGAAAGATCGAAGAAGTGTGTCCGTCATCTCCGGCTCCCAACAGTATAATATCGAATTCGGGCCAACCACGCTTAAACGGCACTTGCTGCCGGACTAACTCCGAATAACGAACCGCCTCTTTCGCAGGCTTTGCCTCTCCACGGATACGGAATACATTCTCATAGAGAATAGGAGTGATACCCAAAAGAAGGTTGCGCATCATTCCGTAATTACTGTCCGAATCATCGGGAGGCACACAACGTTCATCCACCCAATAAATCCGCATACGATCCCACGGGGTAATTTCCATGTATTCATTCGCCCACAAATCGAACATCAGAGCAGGTGTGTTGCCACCGCTGACTGCGATATTGAACACTCTGTCCGGCTCTTCATTCATGATTTCCACCAAGCGGAGTATCAATGCTCGTGAAGTTTCAATAGATGAGGGAAAAACTGATAGTTTCATAATTCACAATATTGATCTGTATTCGTCAAATTCTTACAAGGATTCGTCCAGTCGGCCCCATGTTCATGCATCATCGCTTCGCTTTCCAAAGGTCCCCACGTACCTGCGGGATAACCGTAGAGAGGTGCGTCGGGGTTGTCTTTCCAATAACGGAGTACCGGATCGAAAAATTTCCATGAGGCTTCTACTGCGTCACTTCGAGTAAATAAAGTCGGATCACCCTGGATGCAGTCGTCTATCAGACGGGCATAAGCGTCGCCACTGGGTACGCCGCCCAACTGCGCATAACTGAAATCCATCGTCACCTGGCGCACTTCAAAACCTGCACCGGGGACTTTCATTCCGATTTTGAGCACTATTCCTTCATTCGGTTGCAAACGAAGAATCAATTTATTAGCCCGCGGACAGTTGCCACCGGCACAATGAAACATCTGATGAGGTGTCTCACGGAAATGAACGACGATTTCCGTTACTTTCGTCGGCATTTGTTTACCTGTACGAATGTAGAACGGAACGCCACTCCAGCGCCAGTTGCTAATGCCCAGTTTCATGGCAATATAAGTATCCGTGCGCGAATCGGGAGCCACTCCTTTTTCTTCACGGTAGCCTTTTTTATTGCCGGAGGCTGTATATTGTCCACGAACGATATGTTCGTTCAAATCCACTTCATTCAACGGGGTGAGAGATTCGTAGACCTTCACCACTTCGTTACGGAAATTGTCGGCATTGAAAACAGCGGGCGGTTCCATAGCTGTAAGGGCTACGAGCTGTATCAGGTGATTCTGCACCATATCGCGCAGCGCACCTGCCGTTTCATAGAATCCGCCGCGTTGTTCGATACCCAGATTTTCTACGGCTGTGATTTCTACGTAGTCGATATAGTTACGGTTCCAGAGAGGTTCGAAGATGCCGTTGGCAAAACGGAAAGCCAGTACATTCTGGGCTGTTTCCTTACCAAGAAAATGGTCGATACGGTAAATTTGATGCTCATTGAATACAGAGGCATACGTTTTATTCAGTTCACGTGCCGATTCGAGATCATAACCGAAAGGTTTCTCGACGATGATACGTGAATGGGGGGTGTTGAGTCCGGCAGCTTTCAGGTACAAGGGCACTACTCCGTACAATGACGGCGGAGTGGCTAGGTAGAACAGCAGGTTGTCCGGGTCTACCTCACCGGTCAAGTCGACCAGACGTTGGCGAAGTTGCGGGTAACCTTCTTCTTTTGCCGGGTCCATCGGTAGATAGTAGAGATGGGAGACAAACGAAGCCATCAGAGCTGTGTCCTGTTCTTCGGACTTTACGAACTGTTGCAGTTCTTCTAATATATAGGAACGGTAGTTATCGTCAGAGTAGACCGTACGCCCGATACCCAATATAGAATACTCTCCGGTCAACCGCTTTTCACGGTAGAGGGAGTAAAGGGCGGGCATCAGCTTACGCTTGGTCAGATCACCCGACGCACCGAAAATTATCATTGCAAATTTATCCATTTTTCAAGAGTTGTTTTAATTTCTGTTTTGAGATGGTAAATGATAATTTTGCGGAGTGCCCTAAAAGGGCTTAATTATATAGCGTAGGGCAACGCCCTACGTAAAAACGACAATCTGAATTTGCGCCCTGAAAGGGCATAAT